>Ga0209345_10001545_pt1 | contig 27203 bp, 25 predicted proteins | sample Cruoilmetagenom7_FD_187294 | JGI IMG/M metagenome (GOLD analysis project Ga0209345, IMG submission 187294) | Oil polluted marine microbial communities from Coal Oil Point, Santa Barbara, California, USA - Sample 7 (SPAdes) (version 2) | ecosystem: Environmental > Aquatic > Marine > Oil seeps ...
GATCTCGTAGGCAATGGCTTCTCCTGGATAATTTCGTTTGCCCAGATCCCTCAAGCGATACTGGAATCTGTGGGAGTTAACGAAGCGGGGCCGACAGGCGTACTTATCGCAATCTGCGTCTCGTTCTTCATTGCCTGTATGTTTGTTGACCCTATTGTTGTCATCCTGGTACTGACACCTATCTTCGCTCCAGCCATTCAGGCAACAGGTCTGGACCCGGTGCTGGTGGGGGTACTCATTACCTTGCAGGTTGCAATCGGCTCTGCCACGCCTCCGTTTGGCTGTGATATTTTCACAGCCATTGCTATTTTCAAGCGGCCGTATCTTGAAGTTATCCGGGGAACGCCTCCGTTTATCTTAATGCTGATCACTGCCGCCGGGCTGATTATTGCATTCCCGGACATTGCTCTGTTCCTGCGTGATCTCGCCTTTGCAGACTGACAGATAGCCGGATCTGGACTTTCAAGGAGAAAACAATGTTCAAGCGGATACTGGTAGCGGTGGACGGATCCAAAACCTCACTCAAGGCTTTGGACAAGGCCATAGGCCTGCAAAAACTGATCCCGGATGCGGAGATCTTTATTATCTGCGTCTACAAGCACCACAGCCTGTTTGAAGCATCGCTCTCCATCGGCCGGCCAGCGGACATGGACATTCCGGACAAGGTTCTTTCAGAATATGCCAAAGGGGTAGTCAATCATGCCAAGGATATGGCGAAAGAGCATGGGGCTACCAAAGTGCGCGGCTTTGTCAAAGCGGGACGCCCCTCCAAGGTCATCATCAAATTCGCGCAGGAGAAGGAAGCTGATCTGATCGTAGTGGGGACCCGGGGTACTCACAGCGATAAGGACGGCATGATCCTCGGCAGCGTTTCACACAGAGTAGCCTCTCACGCCAAGTGCCCGGTACTGGTCGTCTGAGACCTTGCTTACGCCGGCCAGGCATTCTGCCGGCCGGTGGCTAGGATTCTGAAAACACCGCAACATTATCGCGGCCAGATGCTTTAGCCCGGTACAGTGCTTCATCTGCCAGCTTCAACAACTGCCCCGGCGCGTCCGTGCTCTCTGGCCAGTTAGCGACACCGATGGAAACGGTCAGATGGCCCAGGCTGTTGCCCTCGAATACCACCGACTCTCTCCTCGCCGATTCACACAGTTCTTCCGCACGTTCTTTGGCTCCAGCCAGATCTGAACCAGGCAGAATCACCACAAATTCTTCGCCACCGTAACGACAGACAATATCACTGCCACGGAAACGGGACTTCAGTATCGAGGCAAAAGCCTTCAGGGCCATATCCCCCGCCTCGTGGCCATGGGTATCGTTAAAATGTTTGAAATGATCAATATCCATAAGCATTAGCGATAGCGGCAAGTTGTTACGAAGCGCCACGGCGGTTTCATGCAGAAAGAGCTGATCAAAATACCGGCGGTTTTTCAGGCCGGTGAGCGCATCTTCATAGGACAGCCTCTGCAGATCTTCCCGTAAGGAAATACCAGATAGTGTGATCCCGATGCGTTCAGCAACCAGATTCATGGAGGACATCAGCCGTGCTGTGCCATATTCCGTGTATATGGAGTTGCTGATACTCCTGCCATCAAGCAACAGCAGGCCTTCAGGCCCGGTTCCATGGCTTGCGAATTCAACATTGAAAGGAAAGCACAGCCATCCCTGCAAGCTCCTGACCGCATCAGCGTCCTCAACAGACCCTGGCACCATTTGAGCCGGATCCGGTAGCTTATCAAGCGTTGTATTAACCGGGGGGAACTCCGGGGGCTCAACACCATAGCCCCAGTGTACAAGACGTTCATAACTGCTGCCGGCGGTTTGCCGGTAGATCATACCCCTGAGCGGGCTACAGAGCCTGGGCATTGCTTTGGAGAGCAATTGAAAGGCCTGATTCAGGCCAACACATGCCTGTAATTCGGCAACAATACCCGCAAACACCTGGCTCTTCTCATTCTCGAATGCCAGTAAACCGGTCCTTGCCCTCTCCCTTCGCAAAAGGGTTTCTGCTTTTTCAGTTCGATTCGCCACCTGTTGTTCCAGAGTCACGGTTAACTCCTGCAGCGCTTTCTGGGTGCCTGCATAGTGCCTCAAGGAGATAAGTACGACTGCCAGCGTAAAGGCAAAGAGACCAAAACTGACAGGGACCTGCCCCCAGGGCAAAACAGTATGCGCAACGGCCATATCGGCTACGAGCAGGGCACCAAACACACCGCACACAAGCACAAGTACCTGCTGTTCCCCGGTAAATGATCGCAGGCGAGGCACCGTCAATATACCCATGGCTGATAATGAAATCAGGAGCAGAACATCAAACACCGGAAAGGTAGAAGAGAGAGATACTATCCCCGCCAAAGCCAGACCCAGCGCGCCCACCATGTAACCCAGATGTAGTTTCCAGATCAGGCTGATCGCCAGGCGGGACGGGCGGCTAGAGAGCCATTGATCCAGCATAAGCCCCAGCGCCACAGGCAGCAGGTAATAGCTTCCGGCTGCCAGGTAATTCCACAAAAGGGCATGAGGAATAATGAGCTGACTGGCCGGACTCTCTGCCACCAGCATGACGGATGAGGCCAGTGCAAACAGGGCAATACTGGAAAACGTTTTTTTACCCCCCTGAAGCAAGGAAAAGATCAGCGCCAGCAGTGCTACCAGCAACGAAAAAGTGGCAACAAACAAGGCTTCAAGAGAGTTTTCAAGAATATGGAGAATGAGCGACGAGTGATCCAGAATGCCGATTTCGCCCCAGAAACCGATATCCTTGTAGTCAGAGAAAACACGAAAATAGAGCGTTTTGTTCTCGTAGTCCCCAGGTAATGGAATTTCATGCCAGGGCCAGCCCTCAAACTTGCCACGCCCATTCCTGTCAAAAGTCCCATATTGATAGATCTTTTCACCGTCCAGCCAGGCCTGGACAATCAGATCAACACTCAAGATGTAAAAAACGGGTACCTGCCAGTCACCTGCGGGCAGATTTACCCGATACCACACCTGATCCCGATCGTCGCGGCCGGGGGGATTCGCTGGAAAATCAATGGAGTGCCATTGCTCTGGCTGTTGCGCAACAGACCAGTCAGGCACTCCTTCAGCAGTAAAAGGAAAATCTCCCCAGTGATATTCCCAACCTTCGGTAACAGGCTGAGGTCCAACTGCTGCGGCAGCAGAACCAAACCCGCACAGAATACCAAACACGATAATCAGGCTGCTCAGACACGATGTGGCCATTGACGCTGGGGTCCTGCCAGTTAGAGCGTTGGCGGCAAGTATAGATTACCTTGCCCACTACGTGTACAAATATAATACAGTAGAACTCATAAAACGACCTGAGATGGCAGACTCAGAGCAAGAGAAAACACGGCCACCTCAAGCCTGGAGACTGATCTTTACAGACCGGACTTCAGCTTTTCCCAATACTTGGCGTATACCTGCAAGGCTTCATCACCGAGATCTGCCTGAAACTCGGCATTCACCATATCTTCTGGTGCAGGGTAGCTGGCACGATCTCCTGCAACCTCATCATCCAGCAACTCACGGGCAGCCAGTACCGGTGTGGCATAGCCGATATCTTCGCTGATCAGTGCAGCAATTTCCGGCTGCAGCACAAAACTGATGAATTTGTGAGCAGCTTCCGGGTTTTTGGCATTCTTCGGAATCACAAAACTGTCCAGCCAGGCAATAACGCCTTCTTCCGGATACACATACTCAAGCGATTCCATGCTTTCCTTCCCCATAACGGCCTCGCCATTCCAGATCATACCCACATCAGCCTCCCCTTCCAGAAAAGGCATGCGCGGCGCATCTGAATTAAAGGTTCTTACGGAAGGCATCAGCTCTGTCAGCTTTTCATAGGCTTCTTCGATCTGCTGCGGATCGGTGCTGTTACCGGAGTACCCCAGAACTCGCAGGCCCATGTGGAAGACTTCACGCATGTCATTTGTCAGGTTTACCCGGCCCTTGAAGCGCTCGTCCCAGAGATCGCTCCAGGCAGTAACCGGCGCACCGTCAATATCTGCGGTATCGACACCAATACCCGTTGTGCCCCAGAGGTAAGGGACGCTGTACTGGTTGCCCGGATCAATGTCCAGGCCAGTAAGCTCTGGGTCAACCTGATCAAGCCCGCTGATCTTGCTTTTATCGATGGGCAGCAACAGCCCTTCATTACGCATTTTGCTGACGTAGTAAGTAGAAGGCACCGCAAGGTCATAGGCTGCACTCTCATCCAGCAGTTTCAGGCGGGCGTACATGGCTTCGTTGCTGTCATAGGTGGTATAGACCACCTGAATGCCGGTTTCTTCCTGAAAGCGGGTCAGCACCTCCTGAGGCATATACTCCGACCAGTTGTACAGGTTCAGTACCTGCGGATCATCGGAACTGCAGCCAGTCAGACCCAGTGCCAGCATGCCAGCCAGTGCGAGTTTCTTCATTGTTTACTCCTTGAAAGAATCCATTGCGACAACATCAGCATCACCAGTGAAAATACCAGTAACAGAGTACCCAGTGCATTTACTTCAGGCTTCAGACCTACGCGCACCATAGAGTAGATGCGCAGAGGAAGAATTTCATAACTTGGTCCGCTCACAAAGCTACTCACAACAACGTCGTCCATAGACAGCGTAAAGCCGAGCAGCCAGCCTGCCATCAATGCCGGCATGATAACCGGGATCAGTACGGTTCTGGTCATGGTAAAATCGCTGGCGCCAAGATCCCGCGCAGCTTCCGGCAAGCGCTCATCAAAACCGGCCAGCCGGGCCATCACTGTAATCACCACGAAGGGCAGACAGAAAGTAACGTGCGCCAGCAGCAGCGATACGTATCCAAGTTGCAGCCCCAGCAACAGAAACAGCCCGAGCAATGAAATTGCCAGAACGATTTCCGGCGACATCATGACGACAAACAGCATGCCATTCAGGACTTTCTTGCCACGAAAACGGTAGCGGTGCAGAGCCAGCGCGGTCAGGGCCCCGATCATAGTGGATACAGTGGCGGCCGTAAGTGCCAGCCACAAAGAATTCCACATGGCCTGCACCATGGCGTGGTTATTGAACAGCGATTCGTACCAACGCAGGCTCAGGCCACCCCAGTTATAACCGGTGCGGGAGTCGTTGAAGGAAAACACCACCAGCACAATAATCGGCACATACAAGAGCAGGTATACCAGCGTGAGGTAACTACGGGGAAGCCATCGCATCAGGCACCCTCCTCGCCCAGGCGGCGCTTGCTCAGCCGGTGAGCAAACATCAGCAACGCCATAGTGACCGTCAGAACGATACTGGCGGCTGCACCAAACGGCCAGTTCCGGGCATCCAGAAACTGGTTTTTGATTACGTTGCCCACCAGCAGGTTGCGCGAACCGCCCAGAATATCCGGTACAAAAAACAGCCCCATGGCGGGCAGCAATACCAGCATGACCCCAGCCAGAACCCCTGGCAGCGTCAAGGGCACTATGACGTTTTTAAAGGTTGCAAACCGGCCCGCGCCCAGGTCGTGAGAGGCCAGCAGAACGTCCTGGCGCAGATCCTCAAATACTGAATACAGCGGCAGAATCATGAACGGCAGCAAGAGATAAACCAGGCCCACGATCACTGCACCCTCCGTGTACAGAAGCTGTAGCGGCTCATCGATTACACCGAGGGACATCAGAGCACTGTTCAGCAAGCCGTTGGTAGCCAGAATCAGCTTCAAGGCATAAGTCCGTACCAGAGAGTTTGTCCAGAAAGGCACAATCAGAAGAAAAATCAGCAGCATCTGCCGCCGTTTTTCCACCCGCGACAAAGCCCAGGCAAAAGGATAGCCAATCAGCAGGCACGCCAGCGTGGTCATTGTTGCCATGTACAGGGAATGAAGAAATACCTCCAGATACAGGGGGTTGAACAGCTGCCGGTATGCATCCAGATTCAATGGCAGGGAGATGAAGGTTCCGGGGTTTCGTGTCATCACACTCGCCCCCAGTACCAGCAGGTTGGGTGCAAGCACGAGGAACAGTAGCCAACCCCATACCAGCAACAGAACCGCCGCTCGGAACGGCTGTTGCTTAATGCTCTGCATCATCGGCCGCCAGTTCCTCTTCGTCGGTCAGCGGCTCGTCGCTTTCTTCTGCCAGCAGCCACTCCCAGCCATCCACCCAGCTGACACGCACAGGTTCTCCGATACTGTAGTCAAAGGTTGGGTCGTCCTCATCAAAGAACTCGCTGGCCATTACCTGGCTACCATCTTCCAGTTCGATCACCGAATCCAGAGTGCTGCCTTTGTAGTTACGTTCTACGATCTTTCCTGCTACGCCCTCGTTGTCATCTGGGGCCAGTACCCGGATATCTTCCGGGCGCAGAAGTACATGCAGCGACTGATTCATTGCGACACGGAATGAGGGCTTGCCCAACACTCGCGTCAGGCCAAAAACATCCACGGTGATGCGCCCCTCTTCAATCCTGGTGACGCGACCAGGGAAGAAGTTGGTCTGGCCCACGAAACGTGCAGTAAACACATTCGCCGGACGCTCATAAACTTCCCGGGGCGTCCCCAGCTGTTGAATACAGCCATCCTTGAGTACCACGATACGATCAGACATGGACAGCGCTTCTTCCTGATCGTGGGTAACAAACACAAAGGTTATGCCTAACTCCCGCTGCAGGCGTTTGAGTTCCACCTGCATGGTGCGGCGCAGCTTGTAGTCCAGTGCTGACAAAGGCTCGTCCAGCAACAGCATTTTTGGCCGCTTGACGACAGCCCGGGCAATAGCAACCCGCTGCTGCTGGCCGCCGGAAAGCTGATGCGGCTTACGCCCGGCAAAGTCCTCCAGCTGGACCATGGCCAGAACTTCCTCAACTCTCTCGCGTATTTCCGCTTTCGGCCGCTTCTCCATCTTCAGACCATAGGCCACATTGTCGAAAACCGACATATGTGGAAACAGCGCGTAGTTCTGGAAAACGGTATTCAACGGGCGGGTTTCTGGCGGCATCTGGGTTATATCGACACCCGACAGGGTAACGCTGCCCTGATCCGGGAGCTCAAAGCCCGCCATCATGCGCAAAAGGGTGGTTTTACCACAGCCGGATGGCCCAAGAAGGGTAATAAACTCGCCATCGTCAATTTTCAGACTGAGCTCATCCAGTACGGTTTTACCGTCAAACTGCTTGCTGATACCGCTCAGCGATAGGAGTGTTTTAGTCATCAGCTCTGTCCAAATAATAAGCGGCGTATTTTTTCAGAAAGAGCGCTACATAAAAAGGTCAGTGTCGCTTTTTTACACAAGAATATTCATCCGGGCGTTACCCGAAGAGCCCGGTTTGGGCAAATTTGGCATTTATGCAGGGTAGGTTTTGCTTTAAAAGCACCCTGGCTGCTGAAGCAGCCAGGGTTTTCTGGAAGGTTTTATTCGCCAGCAACGCTGTCGAGGTAGGCCTTATCTGAAATATTGGTCCACTGACGGACCTGCTTCAGGTAACCAAAGTGAGAGTCAATAATTTCTTTTGCCAACTCATCTTTTGCGGCGGCTTCAGCCAGCAGCTTGTTGGTCGCAGCGCGCATCGCTTCGATAACTTCCGGCGGGAATGTCTTGTGCGTTACGTCCGGATAATCTTCTTTCATACGATCCCAGGCTACACCGCTGTCGTGAGTGGTCTGGATGTACATATCATAAGCGGCGGTCCGCATGGCTACACGCAGAATTGCCTGCAGGTCTTTCGGCAGTTTATCCCAGCTTTTCTGGTTAATAAGGAACTGTACTTCAGCACCTGGCTCCTGCCAGCCTGAGTAGTAGTACTTTGCAATCTGGTGGAAGCCCATAGGGAAATCAAGAGCCGGTCCTACCCACTCAACAGCGTCAACCGTTCCCCGCTCAAGTGCGGTGTAAAGCTCACCGGGAGGCAGATTGGTTACCGCAACACCCAGCTCAGCCATAACTTCACCTGCAAAACCAGGTGTCCGCATTTTGAGACCTTTGAGATCCTCTACAGAGTTGATCTCTTTGTTGAACCAGCCGCCCATCTGGTTGCCGGTATTACCGCCAGGGAAGGAGAGCAGGCCATAAGGCTCGTATACCTTCTGCATCAACTCCATGCCTTTATCGTGATAAAACCAGGCATACATTTCCGGCGCAATCAGGCCAAAGGGTATTGTGGTGAAGTACATCGCATTGGGAATAGTGCCCTTATAGTAATAAGAGGCCGTGTGTCCCATGTCGTACTGACCATTACGCACCAGATCAAAAATACCAAAAGGCGCTTTATGCTTGTTGGCACTATCGATACGGATTTTCAGGCGCCCGCCAGACATTTCTTCGGCCATTTTGGCCATGTTCTCGGTGGTTTCTCCAAGAATTGGCGAGTTGGGCCCCCAGGTTTGCGCAAGGCGCAGAGTGTAGTTTTCTGCGGCTATGCCGAGCGAACTAACAGAGAACAGCAGCGTCGCCGCGGCCATTCTGAAAAGACGAGTCATCATCGTTAGCACCATTTATCGTGTTGTTATGTTATATCTTTATCGCAAAAACGCCCATAATCTTAGCCCGTGATGACACCCGGCGCCAAGAGTTGTTCTGTCGTATTCAGGCATACAGAACCTCTAATGCCCGAATCAGACCTTAAAGCGGCTCACCAGATCCCGCAGACTTTCACCCAGCCGTGCTAATTCAAGGCTGGCTTCATTCGTCTGGGTAACACCTGTATCGCTGCGCTGTGCCGCATCAACAATGCGTACCACGTTCTGATTAATTTCTTCCGCCACCTGGCTTTGCTGCTCTGCCGCGGTTGCTATCTGGGTGACCTGATCGTGAATCTGTCCGACGGATTTCTCAATGGTAGCCAGGGCGCCCGTCGCATGGTTGATCCGCTCCACTGTTTCAGACGACCGGTCCCGGGAACTGTTCATCCGCTCAACCGCCGAGCGGGTCTCGCTCACAAAGCCATCAATCATTTCACGGATCTGATCTGCAGATTCCGCGCTGCGCCGGGCAAGCTGGCGCACTTCATCTGCAACCACCGAGAATCCGCGACCATGGTCACCTGCTCTGGCAGCCTCAATTGCCGCGTTCAGTGCAAGCAGATTGGTCTGTTCAGTGACCGCCCGGATCACATCCAGAACCCTCTGGATATCGTCTGACTTTTCAGCCAGAGCATTGATACTGAGAGCACTTTCCTGAATTTCTTCTGACAGTTTGTTTACAGCGCCCTGCGCACTGGCAATGGTTTCACCGCCATCCCGGGCCATACGGTCTGCATCCGATGCAGCACTTTCAACTTCGCTGGCGTTACCGGAAATCTGTTGAATGGTTGCTGCCATCTCAGTAATTGCAGAGGCAATCTGGTCTGTTTCCGACCCTTGTTCCTGCACAGATGCCCGAGTTTCATTCGCTACGCGACTCAACTCTTCAGCAGCAGATGCCACCTGATCCGTTGTCGCACCGACCTCCCGGATAGTCGTCTGGATTTTGATAACAAAGGCATTGAAACGACGACCCAACTCCGAAATCTCATCCGTGCCTTCTTCCGGCAAACGCTGGCGCAGGTCACCCTCTCCATCAGCAATTTCCTTCATCATCTCACTGACGTTTCTCAAGGGCCTGGTTACTGTGCGGCCAACCAAAACACCTATTACCAGCGAGATGAGCACAACGATGACAGTAACCAGCAGAATAAAGCCCAGTGTTGAAACGATGTTTTCCTCGATTTCCAGGCGGGCAGCTGCGACCTGTCGGTCAATATCGGTAATGTAGACGCCGGCTCCAATCATCCAGTCCCACCCCGGGATAATCGTGGAGTAGGAAACCTTGGGCTCTTCGTTACCGGATGCCGGATTCATCCAGTCGTAACCGTAGTAGCCTCCGGATGCGCCGGCACTGAAAAGATCCCCTACAAGCCCTCGGAGCCTGGGGTTACTGCTCGGACCTTCTTTTGAAGGGTCAGGGGCATAGGCAAGGTTGTATACGTCACGCGTGTATGCAAAAACATAGTTTGTCTTTTCAAACCTTATGGCACGTATGCGGGACGCCGCCTGGGCCTTCGCTTCGTCTTCAGACAGCGCCGGATCGTTTTTCGCTTCCAGAATCACCGCTTTGGCGGCATCAATCAGGTTTTTCAGGCCCACTTTCCGGGCATCCAGAAGGCTTGATTCAAGACGGTGCAATTCTGCCTCCCCGTTAGCCTGAATCTGACTGACTGAAATCCAGGCTACAGTCGCCGCTGTAACCAGCACTGGTATCAGTACAGCCAGCAGTAAACGGGTTCGTATATTCAGGTGGTTCAAAAAATTCATTACGCCAAATCCTCAAGGGGGCCTTGTCTTCAGACTGTATCGGCAAAACCGGAATGATCTTGAGCAAACCTGTCAATTATTCTGCACAATATCGGGGGCTGCACCTTCATCACATTTACGGCAATCAAGTTCAAAGCCAAGCATGGACTTCCGCCCCTCTTCGCTTATCACCCAGGGCCTGTTCACCCACGGCGGGGTATGGCGCACATGCTGATTATGACCACACGCAAGTCGGGCGACCCAGTGACCCTCTTCATCTTTGTGGTACCCGGTTATCGGTTGTTTCATAACATCCAAATTAACGGATAAGTCTGCGCATGAAAATCGCCGGGCGTACTGGAAGGTCTTCCAGGTGTCTTAAAATATTCCCTTTCAGGCGTTCAGAGTGCCCGGACCAGTTGGCAGGAAGGCTGATTTCCATCATCAGGCTCGGCCCAACCTTGGCCATTTTCACCTGTTCCGGAGCAAGGCCTACAGAATTCAGCGCCTCATGTACCTCTTCAGAAAACTCTGCCGAAGGCGCTGCCAGCATAAGTTCCCGCACCGCACCAACGGTCATTTTCACCGGCACAAGTATGAAGTAGGCAGAAATAACAATCATCATCACCGGATCGGCATACACAGCCCAGGCAGACCAGGCGCTCTGTTCCAGCCACCAGGCAATACCGAATCCCAGCAGCACAGCTGCACTAAGTACCGAATCCATAAACCACTGCCGTTGCTCGGCAACGAGCAAACCGGAAGATTCACGACATTCCGCCCAATTCAGGTATACCCATACCGCAACACAGCCCAGAACACTTACAGAAGCAAAAACCAGAGCCCTGTCGGCACTGACAGCGCGGCCACCTTCCAGCATCGCAGCAATCGCCGACGCCAGAGACAACAAACACACCAGAGTAATCACCAGCCCTTTGATGGCAATGACCAAAGGCTCAACGGCGCCATGGCCAAACGGATATTCTTTACTGGCCGGACGGCGCACAACCCTTGCTGCGTATAAGGACAGGAGCGACAACATCAGACTCACCAGTGAGTATGCGCCATCAAACAGGATAACCAGCGAATCAATCCATAAACCCCAGGTGATTCCGGCCAGAGCAAACAGGCCGGCCGTAACTGCAGACAAACTCAGCGCCATATTTTCCCGCGCTATAGACTTAAACATTTTGATCTCCCGTGAATTAACAGCATATTATCGCGGCATACCTGGTATACATAAGTCGGTGACCGACGGAAAAACCGTCACCAAGGAGGAGCTGTTGAAAACATCACAAGTAAGGGTATTCCTGGCGGTGGTGCGCAACGGCACTATCGCAGCGGCAGCCCGGGAGCTCAACCGGAGCCGCACTACTGTCAGCACCGCTCTGGCGGCGCTGGAAGATGAACTTGGAGTGGCACTGTTCGAGCGCAGCGGGAACCAGTTACAACTGACAACAATCGGCCAGGCCATAGTTACGGATTGCCGGCGATTCGATCAGGTAGCAATGCAGATTTTCGCTCGCTGCCAGCACCACCTTAGCGGTGCAGAGTCCGTTTTACGGATAGCCCGGGACGATTCAATCCCTGAACCTGTATGGCGCGATCTTCTGCACAGGCTGAAAATCCGCTTTCCTCAGACCAGTCTTTCTGTTTATCTGGCGACGCCGCGGGAACTCCCTCCCCTGGTCAAAAACCAGTCCGTGGATGTAGCCTACGGCCTTATGCCTGCTCTGGTGAGCGAGGGCTACCAGTGGTTTCGGGAACTCGCAGATGTGCGTATGCTCACTGTCTCCGCACCGGATCACCCACTTAGCCAGCTCAAGCGGGTAACTCAGGACGATCTCATCAGCTATACCGAAGTCACTCTGGCCTTTATGCAGAACGACAGGCTGGAGGCTGAATCTCCGGAAACTGCCAACTACCTGGCCTTCACCCAATACGAACTGATCCGGGATGCGGTAATTGATGGTGCCGGCTGGGCCGACCTTCCCCTGCCTCTGATTGCGGATGCCCTGAGGCAGGGAAAACTCAATATTGTTCACCACCGCAGCGCGCGCTGGTGGAAGGTGTTCAGCGCACTGGAATCCGAACAGGCACAAGGCGGCGCGGTGCTGGGATGGCTGGCCACGGAACTGGAACAGTATCTGGAAACGGTAGAATAGGGTTTACCTTGCAGCAAGGCTGGAACGCCCGGCCCAGGCGGACCACGAATACAGTCCCAGCGCCACCCAGATCATGACAAAGCTCATCAGTTTCTCCGGGCTCAGGGACTCATTGAATACCAGTAACGCAATCAGAAACTGAATGCTGGGATTGATATACATAAGAAAGCCGACAGTCGACAACCGCAACCTGCGCGCCGCTCCGGCAAAAAGCAACAGAGGTACTGCAGTTACAATGCCACTGGAAAGTAACAGAAGAGTGGATTCCGTAGTCTCAAAGAAATGGGATACCCCTGCATAACTTAATGCCGCAAGCACCAGCATCCCCACAGGCAGCAAAAGAAGTGTTTCCACGAACAAGCCTGAAAGCCCATCCAGCGCAACCTGCTTGCGAAGCAGGCCATAGGTTCCGAAGCTGAATGCCAGCACAAGTGTTATCCAGGGCACTACCCCCAACAGAAACAGCTGGAAAAGAATTGCAATGGTAGCCAGCACCACGGCCAGCACCTGCAGGCGGGATATGGTTTCCTTGAGCACAAGCATGCCTAACCCGACGTTAACCAGGGGCGTCAGAAAATAGCCAAGACTGGCCTGCAGCACCTGCCGGGACTCCACCGCATAGATGTAAACACCCCAGTTAACTGCAATTAGCACTGCACAACCAAGAACAAAACCGAGCTTTTTCGGACGCGCCAGGGCCGTTTTTACGGGCTGCCAACGCTTCAGTAAGGTAACAACAACCGCAAGAAAGACACAGGACCAGAGCACCCGGTGACTAACCACCTCCCATGCTGGCACACCATCAAACAAAGCGAAATAAAGCGGAAAGCAGCCCCACATAGTGTAGGCAGACACCCCGAATGCAACACCTCTACTGGTTTCCTGATCGGCCATATACGTAGCGTTCTAATTATGTTGTTGCGCTGAACTTAACATACCGGACGGGGGTTACGCCTGAGTAATATCGCCTGATCCGGATTGCTCCCGTTCGATCAATCGTTGCTATACTGCCGGGAACATCCCCCAAAACTGACGCCAATGACGACTCGTGATCCCCGGCATCTCATTCATGCCCAAAGCCTTGATCCTGCCGAACCCTCTTTGGCTACAAAAGCGCTTCGGACGATCCTCGATAATCTTGATGCATTGGTGTACGTCTCAGATTTCGATACACACGAGATATTGTATCTGAATGCTTATGGAAGCAACGTCTGGGGCGATTTTCAGAAAGGCCAGAGTGCGCAGAAGTGCTGGAAGGTTCTGCAGAACAGTGATGGCCCCTGCAGTTTCTGCACAAACAGTCTGCTCAGAAACAGCCATGGGGAAGCAACTGGCCCCCATGTATGGGAATTTCAGAATGAGGTTGATAAACGTTGGTATCAGTGCCGGGACCAGGCCATTGAGTGGACTGACGGGAGGCTGGTCCGCCTGGAAATCGCCACAGACATTACCGATCGCAAGCATATGGAACTTGCTTTGCAAGACGCCCGACACAAGGCAGAAGCTGCTTCTCTGCAGGATGAACTTACTCTTCTGAATAACCGCCGGGCGTTTTTCCAGTTCGGGAATCAATTCCTCAAACAGGCTCGCCGGCGTCATACGTCCATGGCCGCCATCATGTTCGATCTGGATCACTTCAAACAGATCAATGACAGCCACGGCCATGAAGCCGGAGACGCAGTTCTCAGACAGGTTGGCAGCGTGCTGCTGGCCAAAGTACGGGAATCCGATATTGCTGCACGCATTGGCGGCGAAGAGTTCGGCGTATTGCTGCCAGACACCTCTCAGGATCAGGCTATGGAACTGGCTGAACGGTTACGCGTCATGCTGCAGGAACTACAGATTCGTTACCGACAGGCAGAGCTTCATCCAACGGCCAGTTTTGGCGTTGCCATGCTGTCGGCTGACGACGACCGGCTTGAGGCACTGTTATCACGAGCCGATGAAGCCATGTACCTGTCAAAAGCACAGGGCCGGAACAAGGTACACCTTTCTCTGTAGTTCCTGATTGACCCGGGGACCACACAAGAGGATTTACCGTCGTTTTGTCACCGCCATTGTCAGGCGGGAAATACAGGTCGTCTTACCCTCTTCGTTTTCCACACGGATCTCCCACACCTGAGTCGCACTGCCAATATGGACGGCCCTGGCCGTGCCATAGACCCAACCTTTAGTAGCCGGACGGATATGGTTAGCGTTGACTTCAAGCCCTACTGCAACAGTACCCGGATCTTTCAGGCAACAGTTGGCAGCCATACTGCCCAATGTTTCTGCCAGCACAACCGATGCGCCTCCATGAAGGATTCCGAAAGGCTGAACCGTGCGCTCATCAACCGGCATACGGCCTTTCACATAATCATCACCAATCTCGGTATACTCAATACCCATATGGCTGACGGCGGTATTGGCGCTGGCTTTAGCCAAATGTTCAAGGTCCGGTTTACGGGTCCAGATTGCCATACTGATAGAAACTCTCTGACAGGTTTAAAAAGATATCCAGCAGCCGCTATAGCTGCAGAGACATGTAACGGGCGGTATATTCACTGACAAGCTCCGCCAGACGGCCTGAATTATTCAATGTATACAGGCGGTCTGCAATGAGTTCACGGAATTCGAAGGTGTTGCATTTTGAGTTTTTGGAAAACGCAAAGAAAAGCCCCTCGGTGCTGACCGGCACATTCAGGGAAACAAATTCACCTTCCAGACCAAGACTCTGAAGCTTTACCTGCCCCTGTAACCGTTCGTACAAAACATAATCGAGGCGACCAGCCCGGGCCATTTCAAAAGACTGCTCTATGGTTCTGACGCTGACAATTTCCAGGTTTTGTTCAGCATACCGGTCAAAACCCTGCCCGAAACTGTTATTGATCAGCGTGCCGCCTATTTTGCCGCTCAGATCCGGCCAGTGGCGATATTCAAACTCCTTCCCCTTGGGCACCCAGACCGCAGCAGAAAGGCGAGTGAAAGGCGGCAATAAATAATCCATGTACTCAATACGTTCTGAATTAATGAACGCTCCGGCCACCATATCAATCTCCCCCATTCTGGCAACGCGCTGCACCCGGGCCCAGGAACCAAGATTCTGGACATCGAGCGTCACTCCAAGGGGTTCAAGAATTTCCTGCAGATAAGCTGTTGCTGCACCCATCAGAGTCTCGGGCGCCCGGGGGTCCTCCCACAGCAGTGGTGGATACTCGGGGTTGCCGCTCACTGTCAGCGTTTTGCAAAAGGACGTTGATGCTTCTGCTTTACCAGAAGCAATCAGAACCAGCAGGACGGGCAAGAGCCTGCAGACAGTGGCAGTCATATTTTTCCTTAAGCCTGACAAGTAACCTATCATCCTGTTCTGCCTTGGTGGATTATAGAGCGTACTGGTCCATATACTTGAGCACCAGATCTTCGTAAATACCTTCGGCTTTTATCAACTTGAACGCCGCACGCATATCGTCTGAATATTCCAGTACAGGTGATGTCCTGGCAACAGCAATCCAGGTTCGTTTCCCAGGTACAAAAAAGGGCGACACCTTAACCGACAGCCCTAGTTCTCGGACCGTATACAAGCCCACAAGTTCAGGGACAATAACAACATCAACCCGGCCTTTTTCCATCATCAGAAGCAGATTCTCATACCGGGGCGCAACTTCTTTACGCAACCGCTCATCATTATCAAACCTCTTGAAGAAACGGGCCCCCTCCATCACTCCAATCGTCTTACCGTAAAGATCCGCATAACGCTCAATACGGTCGGAGTCTCTGGCGTACAGAAACAACCTCCGTTCCGGCGGAAAAGCCGGCACAACAAACTCCATCAACTCAGCCCTTTCCGGGGTTTTCAGCACTCCAAGCACAACGTCTACTTCACCCAGGCGAATCATCTTCAGAACCCGCCGGAAAGGAGCCTCCCGATAATGGGTATTCCACCCCATCCGTTTCGTGATTTCCCGGAAAATATCTACATGGAGGCCTGATGGCTCCCCACCATTAACAATCCGGTACGGTGGTGCATGATTAGCCCCAACCGTAACCGTAAGGGCGGGAATGGTCTCCGTTCCCTGCTGAGCGCTCGCAGAAAGCGCCATCACCGAAAGCAAAATGGCAATCAGTCCTCGCATTGTCTATTGCCTCTGAACACTGTTTCAAACGAACACTGACTGTGACATGTGTACAGTATAGACGCTTACAGATCTGTGTAAGGTCTGGCTGCGTAAAAAGAAGCGAATCTCAACGGTTGAATTACCACGCTTACAGCACAAGAAAGGGTAACAAGTCCGATGAAACAGGTGATTCCCATTCCTCAACGAAAAGGACCGGCACTATGAAGATCCTCATGATTCTGACTTCTCACGACCAGATGGGCGATACCGGCCATAAAACCGGCTTCTGGCTGGAAGAATTCACCGCTCCCTACTACGTATTCCGCGATGCAGGCGCAGACATCACCATTGCGTCACCAAAAGGTGGCAAGCCTCCGGTTGATCCCAACAGCGAAGCGGAAGAGGCTTTGACGGAAACTACCCGTCGCTTTCAGGCAGATGCTCACGCCAAAGAAGCTCTCGCCAGCACGAAAAAGCTGAGTACTGTTGATATGAACGGGTTTGATGCCGTCTTCTACCCGGGCGGTCATGGTCCGCTATGGGACCTGGTCAACGACCAAAAATCGATTGCTCTGATCAAAGCCGCCTACGAACAGGACAAAATCATTGGCGCTGTCTGCCACGCGCCAGCCATCTTCAAAAACGTGGAGATCAAGCCAGGGCAGAACCTGGTTGGGGGCCGGAAAGTGACAGGCTTCAGCAACAGCGAAGAGGAAGCCGTTGGCCTTACAAAGATCGTACCTTTCCTGCTCGAAGACATGCTCAAGGAAAATGCCGCCACCTACTTGAGAGGCGACGACTGGGCGCCATACATTGTGGTGGATGGCAAGCTGATCACCGGGCAGAACCCGGCTTCATCCGAGGGTGCTGCCAAGGCAGTGGTTCAGGCTTTACAGGAAGACTGAAATCCGCAATCCATCCCCTGGCGCGGCGCCTTGCCCCGCCAGGAGCTTGCCACTCAGATAATCTCCCGCCAATTAAGCACCAACATGCGCCAGTCTGTGCTAACGTTTTGAGGAACATCTCAAGAGGCTGGCCTTTTTCATGAGCAACCCAAAACACACCCTTTTCTGGATGACCTTTTTCCTCGCGATTGTTGCGATTGTTGGCGTGTTGGTCCACAAGCCCCTGATAACTGCATTTATGGCAAACTGGGTCTTCAACCTGTTAATTGTCGGAGTCCTGTTTGTCGGCATCGGCCTGACCTATCGTCAGGTATTTGTCTTGTTTCCCGAACTGCGCTGGATCTCCCAGTTCCGCACCGGACATTCAGGTCTGTCTGTACTGGAAGAACCCCGGCTGCTCAAGCCTTTGGCGCGACAGCTGGGCGAAGAGTCCAAGCGGGACCGTTTTACTCTCTCAACCCTGTCACTGCGCACCGTTCTGGACGGCATTCATTCCAGAATGGACGAACAGCGGGAAATAACCCGATATTTCATAAACCTTCTGGTTTTTCTGGGACTTCTGGGCACCTTCTGGGGTTTGCTGGGCACCATCAATGCGGTTGGTGAGGTCATTACCAATCTGGATATGGGCCAGGGTGATTTCGGCAAGGTGTTTGCAAACCTTCAGACAGGGCTGTTAACGCCCTTGCAGGGTATGGGTACAGCATTCAGCTCATCGCTGCTCGGTCTTGGCGGTTCTCTGATACTGGGCTTTCTCGATATCCAGGCCGGACATGCCCAGAACAGGTTTTATGACGGACTGGAAGAATGGCTGACCGGCGTTACCAATCTGGTCGATCCCTTTAACAGCGACGAACGCCAGCCATGATCGGATCCAGACGCCGAAGCCGGAGCACCACCAACGTCTGGCCAGGGTACGTAGACGCGCTCTCCGCCCTGCTAATGCTGGTTATCTTCATGCTGCTGATTTATGTCGTCAGCCAGCTGTTTCTGTCGCAGACCCTTTCTGACCGTAATTCTGAACTGGCTCGCCTGAACCAGAGGCTGAGCGAAATTTCTCAACTCCTGGGGCTGGAACAAAGCAAAACAGAAGCCCTGGAGCAGCAAATGCTCACCGTTCAGAACAACTTCAGCGACACCCTGACCCAAAATGAAGAACTGCAACAACGCCTGGAGGCTTCCCGCAACCAGTTAATGCAGCAAACCGCCGATGCCGAGGCCCGGGCAGAAAGACTGGCAAACATGAATCAGGAGCTGGATGACAAGGATGAACTTTCTGCCAGCCAGCAGAACATGATCCTGCAGTTGTCCAGTCAGATCGCATCTCTCCAGAACCAGCTGCAACAGATAACCGCTGCACTCAAGCTGCAGAAAGAAATGACAGCAGACAAAGAGGGGGAACTGGAAAATGTCAGCAGACGCCTCAACACTCTGTTAGCTGAACGGGTCAACGAGCTGGAACAGTACCAGTCTGAATTCTTCTCAAAGCTGCGCGACATCCTGGCCGCCAATGAAAATATCCGCATTGTCGGCGACCGTTTTCTGCTTCCTTCCGAGCTTTTGTTTGCATCCGGTTCAGCCAGCCTGGGCCCGGAAGGCCAGCAGGAGCTCGACAAGCTGGCCAGAGTGCTGCTGGATGTAGTCCAAACCATCCCTGCAGATCTTGAGTGGATTCTGCGCATTGATGGCCATACCGATCTGATTCCCATCAATACACCGCAGTTTCCCTCCAACTGGGAACTGTCAACTGCTCGCGCTGTGGCGGTTGTGCGCTACCTGGCTGCCCGGAGCGTGCCAGAAAACCGCATGGTGGCGGCAGGCTTTGGTGAGTTCTTCCCGGTAGCAGATGGCGCCACGCCGGCAGCCTTACGGAAAAACCGGCGCATAGAAATAAAGCTGACGGACCGCTAACCCAGCCCCTCTTCCAGAAGTGCATTGACGGTAATGGTATAGGGGGCGTCAATACCAAGCTCTTCCGAACGGCGGAGCACAGCCCCCGCGATGCTGTCCAGCTCCAGGGGGCGGCCCTTTTCCTTATCAACCAGCATGGAGGTTTTGATCGCATTAAAGCTGCTGATCAGGGCGAACATCTCGTCAACGTCGTCCTTGCTGAGTTCAAGTCCATCAGCTTTTGCGGCAGCGGCAGTCTCTGCCATCATGCCGTACACCACGTGGCTGAACCGGGGGTGCCGGGTCAGGCTTTGTGTATCCAGCCCTGTAAGCGCCGAGATCGGATTAACGCCATTATTGATCACCAGCTTACGCCAGAGCTCGTAGCGAATGTTATCTGAAACCGTTGTGGGAATACCTGCCTTGTCAAAAGCATTCTGCAGGATTTCCAGCACCGGCCGCCGGGCGTCCTGTACCTCCGGGACAGAGGGCCACTCCCCCATAACAATCTGGGCAACGCCTTCGGCTTCCACTACTCCTGGCTCAACAATATGGCCGCCAATACGTACCGCCAGCCCACCCAGAACACGGCTTTCACCAAGTGCCCGGGCAATCATGGGCTCGTTATCTACGCCATTCTGCAACGACAGAACCAACACATCACTAAGCCCCAGCCAGGGGCTCAGCTCATCCAGCACGGCTTTTGTCGCAGTGGATTTGAGAGTAATAACAATTACATCGAAATCGCCAGACTGATAGTTCTGCACCAAAGCTGTGTGATCAACAGCCGGCAGCCGGCACTCCATCACTCGTCCTTCATAGTGAACGGTCAGGCCCTTTTCCTGCAGGGCAGCAAGGTGTTCGCCGCGAGCCGTAAGCACAACCCGGTGGCCCGCCTCAGCCAGCCTTGCGCCGTAATAACCACCAATACCCCCGGCGCCGATCATGAGTATATTCAGCATAATAAACAGGCCTCTTTATCCAGTCGTACCGAAGAAATCACGTTTCAGATTCTTCGTATCCACAGCCCAGACTCATCAGACAGATGGTGTGAAATTTATCACAGAGCTGATGGTCCTGCTTTCACGCACCAATTCAAATACCTTGCTGGTCTTTTCCGTCCGAATTTCACCTGTCTCCAGCTAGCCGGAGAGCCCCGTCCGGACTTGTACGTCCTTTCGAATCACGTTCAGTTGGTGCAGCATACCAGCTCATTTCGTGACATTATTACTCTGGGTTATCTCACTAAATCAAGAGAGGACACTTGTTCATGGCTTTGTTCAGCCAGAAGAACGCGCAGGAACAATTAGATGCCGAGGCAGAGAAAGTAAACCGGGCCGACCTGGAGACATTGCTCGAGCGACAGCGGGCTATTGAAGAAAAGGTCAAAAACAGTGGTAAACTGAACCGGTTCAGTGCTGATATCAAACTGATGTTTTCCATGCTCAGGGACTACTGGAACGGCAGTTACAGAGACATTCCCTGGAAAAGCATTGCCGCGGTTGCCGGGGCACTTATTTATGTGATGAACCCCCTGGATTTTATTCCCGACCTCATTATCGGCTTTGGTTTTCTGGACGATGCGGGCGTGGTTGCACTATGTTTGAAGCTGGTCGAGTCGGATCTGCACAAATACGCAGCCTGGAAAGAGATCAAAGAAAGCGCCGGGCAATCGGCACAAGCGGATTGATTGAATTATGAACTACAGGTAATCTCACCGCCCTCACTATAAATCGTCAAACATCCCGGAGAACACGTGGATTTCGCCACACTGATCGGCCTTCTTGGCGCCATCTTACTTATCGTAACCGCCGTTGTTCTTGGTGCGGCACCCGATGTTTTCCTCAACTCTGCATCGCTGCTGATCGTTGTTGGCGGAACCATGCTGGTTGTGCTCGCCAAATTCAGCATCCCACAGTTCCTCGGTGCCTTTAAAGCGGCTGCCCGGGCGTTCAAGTTCAAGCTTCCGGAAACCCAGGCCAGTATTGAAGAGCTTGTGGAGGTTGCGAACATTGCCCGCAAAGAAGGGGCGCTTGGGCTTGAAGGGCGGGACGTCGCCTCTCCTTTCCTGAATAGCGGTATCCAGATGCTGGTCGATGGCCAGACCAGCGAAACCATCAAACAGCTCCTGGACAAGGAGCGCTTAATGACGCTGGACCGCAACCGCTCAGGCTCCAAGGTATTTATGGCCATGGCAGACGTGGCGCCCGCAATGGGCATGATCGGCACGCTGATTGGTCTGGTACAGATGCTCTCTAACATGGAAGACCCGAAGTCCATCGGGCCGGCCATGGCTGTTGCCCTGCTGACCACTTTATACGGCGCGATGATTGCAACCATGATCGCCACCCCGATTGCCGACAAACTGTCCCTGCGTATGACCGAAGAGGCCCGCCTGCAAATGCTTTACACAGATGCATTGGTGGCCATTCAGCAAGGCACAAACCCGCGTATTATCGAACAGATGCTTTCCAGCTATCTGCCCCCGAACAAGCGCGACAAAGCGCCTGAGGCGGAGGCCGCCAGCGGATAAGCCCCATGGACGAGCTGCCAGAAGAGGAAAAACCGGGCATTCCGGCCTGGGTTGTGACCTTTGCCGACCTGATGTCACTGTTGATGTGCTTCTTTGTGCTTCTGTTGTCGTTTTCCGAAATTGACGCAATGAAGTTCAAACAGATTGCCGGTGAACTCTCAAAAGCATTCGGCGTTCAGCGTGATGTACCGGCACTCGAAATACCCCAGGGTACCAGCCCGATTTTCGACAAGTTTTCTCCCGCGCCTCCCGAGCCCACTCTGATCAATGAAGTGAAGCAAACCACAACCGATCAGCAGCCCGAACTGCAGACCCTGAAAAGCCCTACCGACAAGGCTCTGGAAGCGGCTGCAGAGGAGTTCCTTGAGGCCAGCACCTCCAGCATCAGGGAAGTTCTTGAAGAGGCCATTGACGATGGCCGCATTACCGTGGAAAAAGATCAGGATCAGCACCGCATTGTTATACGGGTTGAGGAGAAAGGATCCTTCCCTTCCGGTTCTGCAGACCTGACGTATGAGTTTGAAGGCCTGCTTCTGGAAATGGCAGAAGTGCTGGCTGAGATGCCCGGCAAGCTGATGGTCGAAGGGCACACCGACGATATACCTATACGGACATCCCGTTTCTACAGTAACTGGGATCTTTCTGCTGCCCGTTCAGCCGCTGTCGCAAACGTGTTGCTGGAGACCGGCGATGTTGAACCCAAGCGCCTGGCGGTTAAAGGGCTGGCCGATACCGAACCCAGGGTGGCAAATACATCGGCAGAAAACCGCGCGAAAAACCGCCGTGTAGAAATCATTATCGACCTGTCTGACCCTATGGAAGAACAGGGCGTCCGGCTTCGGGAACTGCTTGAAAAAGAAGCCGGTGAGAGCGAGGCTGTCATCGATATACGCCCAATTGGTCCGGATTCAGATTCAGACTCGGGCACAATTACCTGGTAAGCCGGGTGGTCCTCCATTCCCGGAATTGCTCAAGCCAGGATAACAAAGCCGGAATAACCAGCAGCACCAGTACCGTGGACAGCCCCAGGCCAAAAGCTATGGATGTCGCCATGGGTATCAGAAACTGAGCCTGCAGGGATGTTTCAAAAAGCAGAGGCAGCAAACCTCCGATTGTGGTCAGGGATGTCAGTAGTACAGCACGCACCCGCTGAACCACTGCTTCGTTCAGCGCCTGATTGATCCCCAGCCCCTTTTGACGCTGCTGGTTATAGAAAGACACCAGAATAATCGCGTTATTCACCACAATACCCGCCAGACCAAAAAGCCCGAACAGAGACAAGACTGTGAGCTGCAGCCCCATCAGCCAGTGGCCGAGCAAGGCACCTACCAGAGCAAAAGGAATGATTGCCATCACAATCAGCGGCAGGCTCCAGGATGCAAACACCCATGCCAGTACCACATACATCAACGCTACCCCAACCAGCAGGCCGGTCTGCATATCCGCAATGGTTTCGCGCTGGTCCGCCGCCCGGCCCTCAAAACTGTAATGAACATTGAAACGGCTGGCGATGTCCGGCAACGCGTCGGCCTGCAGACTCTCAAGAATCTGTGCCGCGGTGCTGACGCGGGTATTAAGGGCTGAGGTTACTTCTATAGCCAGCTTGCCATCAGCATGGCGCAGCGCTTCAAAGCCCTGGCGGTGGTCCAGGTTCATAACCTGATCCAAAGGCACGAAGCGTCCATCGGGTACCCGCACCGTCATCCGGGACAGGGTTGACAGCCGCTCGCGCTGATCCCGCGGCAACTGGACTCTCACTTCGATCTCATCCCGCCCGTCCTGGTATATCTGGGCAACCCGGCCATCAAACGCTGCCCGTAACTGGCCTCCCAGATCTGTGGTGGTGAGCCCCAGAGCTTCGCCGTATGCACTCGCCTGATAGATCAGCTGCTCCCGCCCCCAGGGCATATCATCTTCCACATCCAGTACACCCGGCAGGGTAGACAACGCCTGAGCCAGCTCTTCTGCGGCAAGCTTCAGATTTCTTGAATCATCACCGGTCAGACGCACGTTCACATCCCGCCCCGGCGGTCCGGCCTGGCGCTCCGAAATGGCGAGATTGTCCAGCCCGGCCGGCAGAGTCAGACGGCTGCGCCATTCAGTGATAAATTCCGGATTGCGTACCTGGCGCTGATCCGAGGGCACCAGTTCAATCATGATCGCGCCCAGCTCATCACCGGCCCGGGAGCTTGCGCCAGCACCCAATGTCGCCCCTTCTGTGGTAACTGCGTGCAGAATCAGGTTGCCGCCCAACGCTGCTTCCGTCTCATTCAATGCCTTCTGCATATCACCCATAAAGCGGTCTACCGTGGCACTGTCCGTACCCGCCACAAAGCTCGCATTGGCGTAGAGCACTGAAGGTTCCGGTGTCGGAAAGAAATTGAAGCCCAGGCGCCCGCCAGCAAGCAAACCCACGGTGAAGATGGCCAGAGCCAGTACGCTGGCCATGGTAATTCCCCGGTGTTCAAGGCTACGCCGGGAAAAACGACGGAACGGCCCCTCACGAAAGTGATCAAACCGGCGTTCAAAACCGTCACGAAAACGCACAACCGGGTTCCGGCTTGGGCCTGCCGGTCCTGCATCAGCTTTACTCGTATTCCGGGGGCTGAATGCATGTCTCAAATGCGACGGAAGCACGATAAAACACTCCAGCAGCGAGGCAATGAGCACGCAGATCATGACAACGGGGATATCGCCAAGAATATTGCCAATCACTCCTCCCACAACCAGCAGAGGCATAAAGGCAGCGACTGTAGTCAGAGAAGACGCCAGCACCGGCCAGACCATGCGTTTTGCCGCACCTTCAGAGGCGTAGACGGAGTCCTCTCCCATACGGGCATGGGCGTCGGCATCTTCGCCGACCACAATGGCATCATCCACAATGACCCCCAGCGCCATAATCAGCGCGAACAGGGAGATCATGTTGATGGAGCCTCCGATCAGCCAGAGAACGCCCAAAGCAGCAAGAAAGGCGGTGGGTATCCCGACTGCGACCCAGAGCGCAACCCGGCCAGGAAGAAACAGATACAACAGACAGACCACAAGAATCAGCCCGCTCAGCCCGTTGGTGGTCAAAAGAGAAATACGGTCGTTCAGAAGTTGCCAGGATTCATCATAAACTTCGAGCTGCAAAGACGGAGGCAGAGTTGCCCGCGTATCATCCAGCCAGGCTTCCAGAACTTTTGCTGCAGCGAGGGAGTTGCCGTTTTCCGCTCTCTGGAGCTGCAGCTCTATGGCCGGAAGACCGTTACGCATCAAAGACACCTGGCTGTCACGATCTTCCTGCCGTATCGTCGCGATATCCCCAAGGCGCAGCTGTACACGTTCATCGCTGAGCACAGGCACAGACTCAAATGCCTGCGGGCTGCGCCGCTGCTCGACAGACCGCAGTTCCCGGGCCGCATCCTGCTGCGCCATAATTCCAGCGGGCAAATCCCGTGAAACCGAAGCCACCCGGTCAGCAATCTGCCCAAGAGACAACCCCAGCGTCTCCAGCCTTTCCACGGGCACATCGATGCTGATCTGCTGCTCCGGCAGTCCGGTAAACGACACCCGGTCTATACCTCTTTGCAGCAACTCATCTTCATAGCGATAGGCCAGAGCCCGAAGCTCGCTGCGGTCCATGTCACCGAACACCAGCAACCGGGCCACGGGTTCATAGCGTTCAACCCGGGCAACCTGAGGCTCCTCAGCGTCAGCCGGCATGTTTGTGAACTCATCCACCTGCTGGCGAACATCATCCAGCGCAGTGATCGGGTTAGTACCCTCCTCAAATTCCAGAGTAATGGACGCTACGCTCTGGGCCGAGGTGGAGGTCATTTTCTTGAGGCCGTCCAGACTACGCAGGCGCTGTTCCAGAGGATTGGTTATGCCTTGTTCCACATCTTCTGCAGAGGCGCCGCTCCAGACCACGCGCACACTGACCACGTCCAGTGCAAAGGTAGGGAAAAACTGGATATTCATGCGGGTAATGGCAAGCGCACCGGCAAGCAGCATCATCAGCATCACAAGGTTGCCAGCTACCTTGTGATGTACAAAGAAACCTATAACGCCTTTTTTGCGCTTCATGGAGCGGAGCTCCGTTTATCTTCGCCAGCACTGGCAATGTCTACCTTCAAACCTGTCAGAGCATTAGGCAGATGAGTGACAACCAGACTTGCACCAGATTTCAGTGCCTCACCGGCAATCAGAAGGCGGCGCTCGCCACTGGCAGAGACCACTTCCCCCACACGCTCCACAGTGACACGCTGCATGCGGTTATCGTCTGTAATCAGATACACGCTGTCGGCCCCATACAGGGCACTGAACGGAACGGCCAGGGTCCCGCTCCGTTCCGGTCGTTCCAGATTAACCGGCACCAGTGCACCCGGGCGTAAACCCGCTGCCTCTCCGGTCAGCTCAAGAATCGCCTCAGTTCCGGCGGGATCACTGGTGCCGGCAAAACGCCCGAGCCGGAAACGAAATTCCCGCCGATCCCCATAAGCAGAAAGATCTTTACCCTCTGCCAGGGCACTGAGCAGCTCAGCTCTATAACGCTCGGGCACCCTTGCCCGAAGCTCCAGCCCATCTGCGGCATAAACCGAGAGCAGTTTCTGGTTTTGTGTCACCTGATCACCCACAGCAACCTGAACGTCCGTTACAACACCGTCAAAAGGAGCTGTAACCCGGGATCGTTCAGCATCACGCCGCGTTGTTGCGAATGTTGCTTTGGCCTGGGACAGCCGTGCTTCAAGGCTTTGCAGCCGCGCCGGGTGCTCATCGATGGCGCGCTGGCGAATGCTGACGGTGAGTTCGGCCCTCGCTGCAACATCCGTTGCGCTTTCCAGATTCTCACGGGAGGCAAGGTTACGGCCTGCCAGGGACTGGGTACGTTCCAGCTGCCGGCGGGCATTGGACAGAATCGCCTGCTCACTTCTCAGTGCCGCCTGATCGTTGCGATAACGCACCTGTTCAGCGCGTATCTGTGCTTCAAGATCAGCAACCTGAGCCTCCGCCTGAACCATGGCCGGTTCAACATCCTGAGTATCGAGCGCTACCAACAGATCCCCGGCGCTCACCTGCTGACCTTCAGCCACGGGCCGTTCTGCTATTCGACCTGCCAGAGCAGCCACCACTGACATTTTTTCCGGCGCAACCACCTCGCCATACAAAGGCAGTACGGGTGTATGAACTCCAGGCTCAACGACTTGTACCTGTACCCGCCAGCTGCGCTCCGTAGCGCTCACTTGTGCAGGCTCTGGCCGGGTCATTTTCAGATACAGGAAACCCAGAACACCAACTGCCAGAATAATCAGAGGTATAAGTCGTTTGGACATGGCGTATTGACCAGCTAAGTTAAAGATAGACCCATCTCAAGACGGGACTGCCAGCACTGCGTCTCTGGAAGACA
>Ga0209345_10001546_pt1 | contig 27195 bp, 39 predicted proteins | sample Cruoilmetagenom7_FD_187294 | JGI IMG/M metagenome (GOLD analysis project Ga0209345, IMG submission 187294) | Oil polluted marine microbial communities from Coal Oil Point, Santa Barbara, California, USA - Sample 7 (SPAdes) (version 2) | ecosystem: Environmental > Aquatic > Marine > Oil seeps ...
AAAGATGCCCTTTTCAGTATTATTCTATATCTCAATTCAATAAACAACAAGTTTTCGAGCTAATTAAAGCAATTGAACCCTACTTTATCCCTGTATCACGCAACGGGCTTAAGTACGTGACCCTCCAAATTCTACTCGACCAAGTTCCTGAAGGACTACATACAAATTCTACTGTTGCCGATTCCAATATTACACTAAAATACAAAAACACCCGTTATTTATTGCGGCCCCCCCGAATCTACAACGACCCGACCAGACCTTTCAACTGTTCCATCCCTCACCAAAAGAAAGATCAAAACAACCAATTGCACCTTTTAGATTTTGCTTTTAAGGTTTTATCTCAATCAACCTTAAGGGATTTCAAAAAATACCCAAATAAAACCTTTAATTTCTTCAATAAAGCCAAAAATGCAAAAGAAAAGGTTTTAAACGCAAAAAACACAAGCCCAAAAATCCTTTCGGACTTCATTAAAAAATATTTTAAACAAACTAAGATCTTGGATTTTAGAAATTCTTAACGCGCGAAACTTCCATAATCACATTTTTATGTTGAAACCCAAAAAATCGCCACGGCCCCCAACAACCATCTCTGAAACATCCATCTTCATAATATTTCATATATTCATATTCCATATCTTCCCCCTCAGTGCATTTATGATCACAACAAATACAGTATTCAAAATCAACGACTTTTACAATCCTTCTATCTCTGTTTTTTTTAGTAATTGCAATTTGACATTTACCGCAACCAATACACCTATAACTAATTTTTCTTAACCCCCTTCCCTCCAACTCTTACGAACGTAATTATTAACACGCCAAATTACTTCCCATATATATTTAATGTTATCGTCATCGTTCCAACCCGTTGATCTAATTGCCTTTCCAATCTCATCTTGGCCAATGGCATCATACCCTTTAATGGCATGAAACATATAATGATGCGATGATCTACCGACTCCCCTTTTTAAATCTTTAATCAAATTGATTAACCCCTTTTCGGTTTTAAGAACTTTGCACCTCTCAAGGGTATCCCATTGGCTTAAGCCCTCGCACTCTCTACCCCGTAGCGGTGCGGTATAAAACAGCTTTATATCAATACTGTTTAAGCTTGCTATATCGCACCCCCTTAACGAAGTTGCATAATCCCACGCCAAACGGGTATCTTCTTCTATCAAATCAAAAAATTTCGTTTTCCATATCATCCCCAATCAACTCCCCTTTAACACAAATTTTTCTAACGAATTTGTTAATTTTGCAAATCAACTCAAAACACCACACCCTATCGTCCCAGATTAAACCGTGAATCTCTTCCAAATGATCCGCTATATCTTCCTCACCTATGGCACGCCACCCCATGACGGTATGACTTGTATAATGATACTCTATGTTGTCTACATCCTCTATCAAGCCATATATTAAGTTAAAAACATCATTCCATGATCTAAGATGTTCTAACTCTTCATAAGTTGCCCTGATATCATCTACCCTATAATGAACCCCCCGTAGTGAATCTGTCATTAGTATCTTAAGATATTGGCCACCAATGTGTCCTTTCCTTGTATCCATAGACCTTAAAGCCGTGATGTAATCCCATAGCTTATCCTCCCCTTTTTCTTTCAACCTACCACATATTTTATCCCAATCATTCCTTTTGTCTATCATCGTTTGACACCTCAAAATCGTTTAATTGCGTCTGTAAACGCTTAAAATTTATTTCAAATTCTTCTTTTATATAAGTTTCAAGTGAGTTGGAAGCATCCCCAAAAAGCAAACCTAACAACTCTGTTGGGTCTTCCTGTACTTCCATAACTATCTTTATTGTCGAAAAAATCAAAAAATCGCCCTTAAACGTGATTTGATATTTTTCTTGCGTGTCCCCCGTGATAATCTTCTTGATATTCGTGATTTTTACCTTAAACTCTGATGTCATAAGTCACTCACCTTTTCGTTTTTTCTACTTTTGTAATTTCAAGTTTCCCATTCTGATTGAATGAAAAATCCACTACATCCCCCATTTTCAACCCCGCTAAAATTGCTTTGGTCTGTGGGATTGTTACAATTAAATTATCCTCTTTTCCTCTTACCTTAACCATGTTTTCACACCCGCTACTTTTTCATTAATAACAAACGAATTAACATAAAATTAGTAGTCAATTATAAGCAATAAATGTTGCCTTTTTTTTGTTTCGGAAGGAAAACCTTATGAAACAATAATTTATCAATTGAAAAAAAAACTCTCTGAAATGCCCCAGAATCGACTTTTTAAGATGGTCTAATGGTTTAGCATGTCTACCCAATAGAAACCGGCCGGGGAAAAATCGGATACAGTAGAGTATACTCTATTATTTCACTTAGTTACAGGGATCCACCTGATAGACGGGGGCCTATCAGGTATGGCGTATCGTTCTTCTCCATGATCTAAAAAATTTCAATCCCGTGACGGTCTGATTCTCAACGATATCGCAATTACTATTTAAAACGACATATCACATAAAACTTTTGTAGACAAGTTTAAGTACTATTAACTCTATATATAGTACTATTAAAAAAAATTAAAAGGTGTTAATATGAAAACAAAACAAGTTAAAAGAATAATAAGAGTAGAAGAAATAATAGAAGACGGAAGACCGGCTTTAGAAATTTGTTGGCGATTTAAACGGTTTAGATCCAACGAAACCGTAATAATCCCCGCAACTGAATATGTTTTGTTAAAAAATTACTTTTTAGAGCCATACAAAGAAATATATAGCTCTCTGAACCGGCAAGTTGAGGAATTAAAAAAGTATCGTGAAAGCGTAAAGAATGAAGAAAAACCGAGGTGTTAAAAGATGAACAAAAATAAATGTCCAAGTTGTGCGAATGAGAAAGAATACTGTTCCGAGCATCAGAGGGCCGAAAGGGAATATATCCGAACAAGTGATATAGACCCCCAAAAAGACCCCGTTCTTATCGCACTCAAGAAGAAGTATGGTGAATATTAAAAAACAGAGGTGTAAAGCATGAATAAAAAAGATAGAAAAGAGATAGCTTTGATTAATGATATTTTGGATGGGGCGAATGATAGAATTTTAAAATTAAAGATGGAACTTGAATTAAAACAAGCAAGCATAGAAAAGTTTTTTCCCGACACAACACCAAATTTAGAACGTGAAATAAACGATTTAGAATGCACTATCGAAAATATTGACGATGCAATCCAAATTTTAAAAGAAGTTACAGAGGTGTAAAGCATGAAAAAATTAATTGAAATGGTAGCAATAGAAGAAAAGATCAGACAAATACAGGAAAAAAAGGAGGAAAGAGTCTCTGCAATAGAACAGGCGGGTAAACTTATTACAAAAGCAGATGTCATTCGCGCAGAATTTAAAGCACTTCAAAGACAACACGATCAAATAGAAAAAGAAATAGACAAAAAACTTAAGGAAATAGATGAAAAATTCCAAGAAAGAGACACCTTTATAGAATTGGCAAGTAAACATATTACAGAAATAGAAGTCCTATCTATGGAACTAAAAGCACTAAAAAAGTGATCTTGAACCAAAAAGTTTAAATGCATACGATTTATAATGTACAATGCAAGGGGGGTTTTATTTATCCATTAAATAATATTGTCCTCCACAAACAATATTAACCCCCCAAAACAATATTGTCATCCCCCAACAATATTGTCATAGGAAGTTTTTATAAGTAATAATGGTCAATTAAGTCTTATGGGGGTGAGAATATCTCAAAATTAGCACCTAAGAATATTGTTTTTTTAGCAATCGCGCTCATAATCATGGTTTCTGTAATGCCCTCCGCAATAGATACGATTTATACTGTTGATACGGCGAATTGGACGATTGACGGCGAAGCAGACACTAAAACAACTAACATTTGGTGGTTATTACCCCTTGTAGTCGTTGCCGGAATCGTCCTTATGTCGTTCGGCGTGTTCATGATTGGCAACACCTCAGCACTTTACTCGAATACGAAAGCAATCAAAAACCAACACCACAAGAAGAAATAGAGAAAATAAAATTTAAGGGATAAGTGAATAAATTTCACTTATTCCCCCCATGAAAATGTTTAAACTCAAAAATCTATGTGTAATCGTATTATTACTTCTTTCTGTCATTAATGCCGTGCCACCCGTTGCGGCTTTAACAGAATCGGGGATATTTATATCAAGTGAGGGATTCCAAGACTCATTCGACACGCTAACAGCGGCGGGTTCGGGCAATTGGCCAATCCATCACATCCGGTTTAATGACATTTCATACTATCCAGACAGTTCCTTAAAAACCATAAAACATTTTTATAATACTACGGCCATTACAATAGACCCAGATGCTCCACGATCCGCTTATACAGATTTTACGATCGCAGACGGGGATGTATCGGCATCAGGGCAAATCGGTTACGGAAAAATTGACGCACCCGTAGCCGGATATATGCTTTATATGTACTTCGATTCATGGGTAATAAGTGATACAACGGGGGCACAAAACATTGATATTTCACATAATAATACAGCCCTTTACAATATTCTTTTTGCCCAAAATTCGGACTCATTGCCCGCTGATCCAAACGCAGTAGGGTTATCCAGAAATGCCCCGACAGATGTACTTCAAGGTGGCCCAATCAAAGTATATTCCACAGAAACCTTCATAAATGAATATGAAGTCACAAATACTTCAACTTACAAATATTCTTTAAATGTAACCAAAAAAGTAGACGGGTCTACTTATCAGTCATATTGGAAGGTATATACGGATTCCACCGTTTTCATGAATGAGTCCACCTATTCCGGTGAAAATTTCTCAATTTTAGTGGATGAAGCCCCCATTTATCTTGAATGCCGTGATCTTTTTGACAATTCTTATAGTGCTACAATACACGGCATGGCAACCGGCTCCCTTGATGTCCACGGGCATACTATAAACGCAGAAAACAACGCTATAATTTCAGACGTTTTGGTGGGTGTGAACGGATATGCAAATCTTTCGAATGAATCGGGTTATTACATAGTAGATGGCCTTTTTCAAAATAGTATCTATAATCTTTCTGCAAATAAAACCGATTATATGCCGTATGAGATGAATATTTCAACATCTAACCAAGATTTATATCTTGATATACCTTTGTTTAAGTATGGTCTCGATGAATACGGAAACCATGACCCCTCTGTTCCTTATCTTGCGGGTATTGTGACACATGCGACTAATTATTCAAGTATAAAAAATGCTGTTGTAACTTTAAGGAATAACTCAACGACTTACAACGCAATAACAAACGCCAACGGGCTTTTTAGCATCTACCCAGATATAAACGGGTCTTATACTTTAACTGTAATAAAACCTGGTTACTACTCTCATGAATCTACCGTAAATGTGAATGGGGCGACATCTCAAAATATAGCCTTACTCCAACTTCTTGATGAGGTAGAAGATGAAGAATACACCCCAGACTCTCCTTTTGCGGCATTATATGACTTTTTCGAAGATTTAGGCTTATCGGCTGGTTGGGTTGATGCCATTATCGCCCTTGCAATTATCGCAGGTTTAGGGCTTTTATTCTCTGTGGCTTCAAAAAATTCTGCTGTTCCAATAATGGGCATGTTTTTTGGTTTTATCATATCAATGGCTTTAGGCTTACTACCGATGTATTTCCTTACAATCGTTATAATTGTGGTTGTGGCTTTATTATTATTTAAAAAAAATGGGGGATAATATTGCCAACTGACTCTCATTTATTTCTTACGATTGTCATATATTTTGTACTAATAAGTACCATATTGGCTTTAACCTTTGGCGATGAGATCTCCCAAATTGACTTACAACCCACCATAAATTTTTCATTATCGGAAGCTAATTTTATCGAAATGCGTAACCTATCCGATATAAACCACCTCATTATAGATGGAGGTTGGAATACCGAGCTTGGTCGGGGCATTTATAGTACTCAACAGTATTCTTTTTTTAATGTCGGCATAAGTGATTTTTTCGGAGAAGAACCGGATACCCATGCAAAAAACACGATTGCTTTTACCTATGTAGAAAATCCAACCTATTCAATATACACCACGAATTATTCAATCTATAATCCTGAAAGAAACCGAATAAAAATCTATTATTTTTACGGTAAACTCCTAACCTTTGGCCGTGCGGGTGTCTTATTAGATGAGGACGGTTTTTATTTTCCCGTTTCCTCTGATCAAACTTTTATAGAAGAACTTACCTCAAAGCCATTTTTGGAATCAGATGCCATTAACAATTCATACTTAAATTTTACGACCGAGTTTGATACATCAACAAGCGTTTGTAAATTTTATTACGAAGGGGAGTTGATTTCTTCCGAAATAGTCCAACCGATCCGGTATGACCTCTTCTCAATTGTAGGTAATCAGCATTATCATGCCGTAGTAGAAACATGGGGAAAAGATACCGAGATTTTGGATGTTGATTCAACTTTAACCTTGGTAATAGACGAGGATACCGTTTTTAGTATCACAGATTTCTTTAGAACGGTCATCCAATTCTTTGTATGGGACGTACCCGATGAGATTATGCCCCCTATGTTTAAAATTATCTTTATTTCGGTTGCCCTGATTGGCATAATCTTTATTGTTCTAAGGTTCATACGTGGGGTTGGGTAAGGGGTGAGACAATGGTAAAAAACATGGAGCAACTTTTTTATAAAATTTCCCTCACCGTTGTCTTTTTGGGCTTACTTTTTTCACCCCTTACCGTTTCGGGGCAATCAGTAGAAAACTTAACTGGAGAGTCCGGCCAAACGTGGATCACGTGGACTTGGGATTTAAACAACTCTGATTTTGCCTATGTTTATCAAGACGGTGTTTATATAACCGAATCCAGCTTAGGCAATTACACTATCTCAACCAACCCCAACGAAAAGCATGCTTTAACTCTGATCGCCAATAACTCAACTCAACCTTATTCCTCTGTAATCTTCAGTAAAAAACAATCATTCGAGGGAAATTTAATCTATATATTCATTATTTCAAGCTTTTTCTTACTCTTAGGGCTTAGATTTCCCCTTTTTTCCCTTATTGCCACCCCCTTTTACTTATACGGTGGCGTTATAGCCTTAAATCAAACAACCGAATCTTGGATCATCTTAGCTTTTTGGCTCTCTGGGGTGTTTTCCCTTATAGAATTTGCGTTTTTGATGAAAAAGGAGTGATCTTATGAAAACAATTCAAAATATAAAGACAAAAAAATTAATATGCTGTGGTGTTTTGGCAATATTGTTAGCCCTAACCGTTTCAACCGTTAACGCACAACCGGTTCACAACCTCGACACCGGCGAAGATTTTGCAACAATCCAAGCCGGCATTGATGCAAATAACACAACAGCAGGGCACACTATAAGCTGTGACGATCAAATTTACAATGAAAGCTTATTGGTTTATAAAGAAATAACCCTCCAATCCACGAACAACACCCCCGATAACTGTATTATAAGATCCGCAACTAATACAACTTATGCAGTTTACATCATGGTAAATAACATAAACGTACGGGGCTTTTCAATCGAAAACGGAACCTACGGAGTCCGAAATTTATGGAGGTCTAATACAACAGTAGACAATTGTATCTTTCAAAACAACACCCAGTATTCCTATTTTGCTTCTTCATCCCCCTACTCAGAGGTTACAAACTGCGTTTTTAACGACACCGAAGTTATAGACCAATTGCAGGGCCAAAGGTGCAGTTATGTTTATATAGCAAATAACACGTTTAATACCCCGTCTGGGGTTGATGGCATAGATTTTACCTCCCCCCGTCACTCAATTTTTGAAAATAACACTTTTAGGGGAGGGACTACCGCAATGTACATAAAACGGCCAGGCACGGGGTTTATTATACCCCCGTTATCCCTCTCACCCCCCTTAAAATCAATATCTGCAACATCAAGATTGTTTAGTACCCCACTTTTTGAACTAAACAAGGTCATTGTAAGAAATAATGACGTTAGGCAAGCGGGTTACGGCATTAGATCGGAAGGAAGCTCATACAATCAGGATCAGTATGGAGACATCTATATTTACGACAATGAAGTACACAAAAACGGTAACAACATCTATATGAGATACCTCAATCGTTCGTATGTTTATCAAAACAATGTCACGGGCGGGGGTGCGGCCGTTTATGGTATCAGATTCCAGCAATCAAATTATACCTATGTTTATAACAATTCAGTAAATACGCCCTCGGCCGGCTCCCAATACGGCATACACCACGATAGTTGTAATTTCTCATATGTCGAGGGAAACCATGTTGATAGATCTATGTACGGTGTTTTTATCAGGGCTACTGATACCTTTAATGTAACTAAAAATACGATACTAAATTGTACCTATCGTTCTATTTTTATAACTATCTCAGAGTCGGGCATTATCTACAACAATTTAGTCGCCACGGACGTAAGCGGTCTGGGTACTAATTGCTATGAGTACGGCTCCCCAACCGTGAAATTCAACATCACAAAAACAAAAGAAGAAAACATTATCGGCGGCCCTTACATAGCCGGCAATTACTGGAGTGACTATAACGGAACAGATCTCAATAATGATGGGATTGGAGACACATATTTACCCTACGATTCCGAAGGGAAAATCCAGTCGGGAGGGGGCGATTATCAACCTTTGGTATTACCCACAACCACCAAAAATATTAATAATGTGACAATTGAAAAAGGGCAAACGTGGATTTTATTAATCTGGGATATGGATCCAGAAAAATCCACCAAAGTTTTTCATAACGGCAAATTAGTAACCTCGACAATAGATTCTAATTATCTGATTTCCGATCTATCCCCCAATCAAAAACACACTTTTGCCCTCTCTGTTGATACTACCCCCCCAGTTGGCTACCCGATTTCTGAAAAATATTTAGAATTCGACCAATCAACACTTATGGAGTCTTTTGATCAATCTTTAATCTATATCTTTGCTTTATCCTCTGTATTTTTGCTTTTATCCTTCGTATATCCCCTTTTTTCACTTATTGCCGTACCTACTTACCTCTATGGAGGAATAACGGCCTTAAATCAGTCGAATGAATCTTGGATTATCTTAACGTTCTTCCTATGTGCCGTCATGATTCTTCTTCTAATCCCCACTATGCTTGAAAACAAAAAATTTTCACATATTTTTTAATATGATTAAATGCACTATTATAGACTTGGATGACCATTCAAAAGTAAAATTTGAGGGAAGATCTTTTAAAGAGATTCAAGAAACACAAGAAACTTATTTAAAGCAAAAATACAATATAAATCTTAAAATTAAATACAAATAATGGATTTGATTAAATGGGAAGATCTAAAAAAGAAGTTAATCCAGATGATAAGCCCGAATCTGGAGATAAATTACTTGATATAGATGATATAGAATTTACTGATGACGAAACAAGAATCTTAGCGCAATACTTCAAAATACGAAACTTAGATGAATCCTCCAAAATACAAGAACAAGAGCCAAAACAAGAAACAAGGCCCCCCGATTTGGATACAGACACAACAGAACACGCAAAAGATATTATTGAGTCAAATAAATCAAGAATATCAGATTTTTTAAGAAAAGATCAGGGTAGGGGGTTCTATCATACTGTTTTTGTTATAGAAGAGGATTTTACTATATCCGAGACACGTATGAGGTTTAAAGATTCGAGACTTAACACTAAAAAACATGATTACATTGTCACAAACCCTCCCTATAAGCAATATAAATTTTTTAAGTTGGGCTATGATGTAGTCTATTATGTTTCCACAAAAACGGGCACTACAATAGACTTTTCCAAAATATTTACCGGCATCCCCCAAGTCGACTCAAAAACAATGGATGACTACTTTGATAAACGGGCAATGAGGAACATGCTTGGCCTATATACCAGAGATTACGGCGATGTGCTTTTGGGATTGGTGGCGGGGGCGGGCATTGGCGTAGTGTTAGGAATGATGTTATGACAAATAAAGAAGAAAAAAAGCCATTAACGGCACGAATTTTTAATAAAGAAGAAGCCGTCTTATCTCGAACTGATAAGTTATTCCAAAAAGAACATATTGAGGATTACATAACGGTTTTATCGCCCCAACAGGCGGTAGGTTTGGCCGTCTTTGATAGCTTCCACGAAATGTTAAAATCCGGTGGGGAAAAGCGTTTTTGCGAACTTTTCACAAAAAAGTTAAAAACCAATAATGTGTCCATAGATGGGCGTATACGTGACGAATTTTTAAAGCTTTATGAACCACGTTCACCCCAGACCATATACCAAAATTCGGGTAGTGGCATTCAAATAGACAACCCCAGACCATCCAAGTCCATCCAAGATAGGTTAGTAGGAAAATAGATGGCAGACCCAACTTTCACCCTTAGAAATGTCAACAGCTATCTTATTTTTACCCAGCTCGCGATATGGTCAAATGTTTGCACCTCTCCAGAGAGAAACCGTATTGACTTAAAAATTAATGCAATAACCAACCTTATCTCTACGACTTACGCAGTTTTTAAGAACAATAAGTCGAATGAAACAAAATCAATCGATTTTAAAAACACAATTTTAAAATTTAATGAACTTTTTGATAATATCAAAGACTTAAGGGAAAATTATGAGTTTAAACTTGAACAAAATGAGATTACATCTATCAAGGAAATCGAATACACTCTAATTATAGACGAACTGTTCAAATATATTATTGACATTATCGTAACTGATTCCTTAATACAATCAGACAAAATGGCTTTGGAGTGGTCGGAAGATGAAGCAAATTTGTTAAAAAGTTGATCAAGTGAAAGCCAATTTTGTACAAAAAAAGCTCAAAAAAGATTTTTACAAAAATTCGGGGCAACACGGTTGGATTATCGGCACGACCGGTTCGGGCAAAACGGATTTTATGATCGAGGTTCTAAAAAATCTTAAAGAAGCCGTACCCAAAGAAACCATTATATGGAGAGACTACGGAAAAGAATCAGAAATGTTAGCTATTTTACAATTTCATAATATAAAACTGTTCCATCCAACCGGAACAACGATTAAAATAAGTAAAATGAACAAAAAACAACAAAATCTTTTAGGGCATGAAGTAGAATTTTATGAATTCAAAGACGCAAAAGACATTTTAAACAATCTCGACAAAAAGGGGGTTAACGCAATTGCCGAAAGACGATTTATTAAGACTCCGGCTCTCTTCATCTCGTTTTGGTCTACTTTTTTTCAAGAATTTATAAACATGGCTCTTAACTATGAACTACCCAGACCCCTCTCTTTTTTTATTGATGAAATGAATAATATAACCCCTGCCGATGGTCATTATTTCGCACCAAACCAAAGCCAATTAATTCAACTCTTGGTTTATAATGCCCAAAACCTCAGAGCCTTAGAAGCTCGTTTAATACCGTCCACCCAGGGCTTGGCATCACTAAATAAAGGTATACGTTTACAGATGCAATATTATTTTTTTAAAAGATGCAATGAAAATATAGACATTGACATAAGGCGTTTCAAATTGGCACAAGTCCCCGTCCAACGACTAAGAACCAATCAAGTGATCATAGCCGGCCCTTCCCGTGAATATTCGGATCCAATAGACAATATCCCACGCAGATTACCCCCCAAATCCCTTTTGCCAACCATGATCTATGAGGGTGAATATCTGCCACCCGCAATCGAATCTTTTAAAACTCAATCAGAAAAACAAGAGTTAAAAGAAGAATTATCAGATTTCAAAAAGAAAGCCGTCATAACTCTTCAAAAAAACGGCATGCCTTATCACAAGATTGCTGATAATCTGGGTATCTCATCCCAGACAGCTTATGAATACTGTAACCCCAAAGACAAAAAATAAGATTATCTACCGGCCCCCCCTACGGGTATAAGGATATAGCGAAACGGGGCCGGTTATTATACCGGCTCCACTAAGGATCCAGCTATAATAGAGCCGGCATATTATACATATCTTTTTCTTATATTTTAAAATTTTTATTTATTTGAATAAAAAAAGTAAATCGTTCCGGTAAAATTTAATCTTTATTTTACAGACAGATAAAAGGAGGGCATAGTACCAAACAAACAAAATTGCCACACTTAGAAATTAAACTTCAAAAGAGTTAAGGAAACCCCCTCAATTATTGTAATTTGGACATAAACAAAAAACCAAGGGGACGATTCCAATAACTTTACTACAAAATAAATACGGATTCAAAGCATATAAACCTTTTGATTTTAAAAAAAGACTCTTTTATATTGATATTTTGATATTAAATCATGTATTAAAACATCAATTTTGCTATACTAACGATTTATACTTGTTGTTTTCAAAAAGAAGGTCTAAAAGGGACATTAATAAACACCTTTTAAAACTGGAATCACTAAATATCATTGAGAGGCACGGAAATAAAAGATGCCCTTTTCAGTATTATTCTATATCTCAATTCAATAAACAACAAGTTTTCGAGCTAATTAAAGCAATTGAACCCTACTTTATCCCTGTATCACGCAACGGGCTTAAGTACGTGACCCTCCATATCCTACTCGACCAAGTTCCTACACGACTCAATCCAAGTTCCACTGTTGCCGATTCCAACGTTACCCTAAAATACAAAAACACCCGATATTTAATGCGGCCCGCCAGAATTTACAACGACCCAACCCGCCCGTTCAACTGTTCCATCCCTCACAAAACCAAAGGCCAAAACAACCAATCACACCTCTTAAACTTTACTTTTAAGGTTTTATCCCAATCCACCTTAAGGGATTTCAAAAAATACCCCAATTATACCTTTGATTTCTTTAATAAGGCCAAAAACGCAAAAGAAAAGGTTTTAAACGCAAAAAATACAAGCCCTAAAATCCTTTCGGACTTCATAAAAAAATATTTTAAACAAACTAAGATCTTAGATTTTAGAGATTCTTAACCTAACCAACTTCCATGATCACATTTTTATTATCAAACCCATAGAACCGCCACACCCCCATATATTCATCTCTAAAACGCCCATCACTATAATATCTCATATATGCATACTTCATCCCTTCAGTATCAGGGCATCTATGATCACAAATAATGCAGTATTCAAAATCAACGACTTTTATAATCCTTCTTCTTTTTTTTTTGTCAATTTCTATGTGACAATTTCCGCACCCAACGCACTTAGGTCTAATTTTTCACCACCTACCCTTTTACCTCCAAGCTCTTACGAACGTAATTATTCACCCGCCAAATTACCTCCCATACGTATTTAGTATTATCGTCATCGTTCCAACCCGTTGATCTAATGGCCTTTCCAATCTCATCTTGGCCAATGGCATCATACCCTTTAATGGCATGAAACATATAATGACGTGTCGATCTATCGATACTACGTTTTAAATAATTAATCAAATTGATTAACCCATCTTCGGTTTTAAGAAATTTACACCTCTCAAGTGTATCTCTTTGGTTTAGAACGTTACATAATCCACCCCGTAGCGGTGCGGTATAAAACAGCTTTAGATTATACATATTACCTGCACTTGGTATATCGCAACCCCTCAAAGCTGTTGCATAATCCCACGCCAAGCGGGTATCTTCTTCCAACAACTCAAAAAACTTATCTTTCCAGATCATCCAATAATCCCCCCCCGAACGCAGATTTTTCGAACGAAGTTGTTAATTTTGCAAATCAACACGAAACACCAAATATTATCCCTCAAATCCAGCTCTTCTATATCCTTTTCATAATCAAAATCCAGATCTTCCATTCTCTCTAAATGATCAGCTATATCCTCTTCCTCAATTGCACGCCACCCCATAACGGTATGCTCTATATAATGATTTTCTATATGCTCTATATCCTCCATCAAATTGTACATTAAATTTAACACATCATTACGTGATCTAAGACCTTGCAACGCTTCATAAGTTGCCCTGATATCCTCTACCCTATAATGCACCCCCCTTAACGGATTTGTCAACATTGTCTTAATGTATGGACGGCTATAACGGCCTTTTTTTGTATCCATCGATCTTAATGCCGTGATGTAGTTCCATAACCTGTCTGGTCCCTTATCCTTCAACCTACCACATATTTTATCCCAATCATTCCTTTTGTCTATCATCGTTTGACACCTCAAAATCATTTAATTGCGTCTGTAAACGCTTAAAATTTATTTCAAATTCTTCTTTTATATAAGTTTCAAGTGTATTTGAAGAATCCCCAAAAAGCAAATCTAATAACTCTGTAGGATCTTCTTGTACTTCCATCACTATCTTTATTGTCGAAAAAATCAAAAAATCGCCCTTGAACGTGATTTGATATTTTTCTTGGGTGTCCCCCGTGATAATTTTTTTGATATTCGTAATTTTTACATTAAAATCTGATGGCATACTTAGCACCTAACTCTTTTTCTAAAAATCTATACTCCAAAATGGGCAATGACTTCTGTTGTGTTCTTGGCCTCTACATGGGACTTCCCGAAGGGATAAACCACAGATATGAATATTAAACCCCGTGCTATCTGGTTTATAAATAGAAAAGACACAGTAAAAATTATGTGGTAATGATTTAGATTCTATCATTTTTAAACTCACTCACCTTTTGATTTTTTCTACTTTTGTAATTTCAAGTTTCCCATTCTGATTAAATGAAAAATCCACTACATCCCCCAATTTGAACCCCGCCAAAATCGCCTTGGTTTGTGGGATTGTTACAATCAAATTATCCTCTGTTCCTCTTACCTTAACCATGTTTTCACGTCCCCAAAATTTTTCGTTAATAACAAACGAAGTAACATAAAATTAGTAGTCAATTATAAGCGATAAATGTTGCCATTTTTTTGTTTCGAAAGGCAAACCTAACGAAACAAAACAATTTTCTTGTTGGGATCTACTCTTATTTTTTCTATTCACCTGGTAGGGCATGGTCTACCTGGTCGCACCCTACCTGGTGCGAATCGGATACAATAGAGCATGCACAATCATTTCACCTGGTAGGGCATGGTCTACCTGGTCGCACCCTACCTGGTGCGAATCGGATACAATAGAGCATGCACAATCATTTCACCTGGTAGGGCATGGTCTACCTGGTCGCACCCTACCTGGTGCGAAACCGATACAGTAGAGCTTGGTCTATCAATAGAAATCCACCCGATACCTTATTTTAACAAGAATCCATCTGATAGACGGGGGCCTATCAGATTTGGCGTATCGTTCTTCTCCATGATCTAAAAAATTTCAATCCCGTGACGGTCTGATTATCAACGATATCGCAATTACTATTTAAAACGACATATCACATAAAACTTTTGTAATCAAGTTTAAGTACTATTAACTCTATATATAGTACTATTAAAAAATTTTAAAAGGTGTTACTATGAAAATAAAACAAGTTAAAAGAATAATAAGAGTAGAAGAAATACTTGAGAATGGTAGACCGGCTTTAGAGATTCGATGGAGGATTAAGAGATTTAGAAAAGACGAAACCGTGATAATCCCCTCAAATGAATATATTTTGTTAAAAAATTACTTTTTAGAGCCATACAAAGAAATATATAGCTCTCTGAATCGACAGGTTGAGGAATTAAAAAAATATCGTGAAAGCGTAAGAAATGGATAAAAAAAGAGGTGTAAAAGATGAAAAAGTTAATAGAAATGGTGGCGATAGAAGAAAAGATAAGGGAAATAGATAAAAAAGAGTATGAAAGAGACAAATGTATAGAAGAGATAAAAACTCTTTATATGGAACTTAAAGCACTAAAAAAATGAGGTGTTAAAGAATGGTCAAACGTATCTGTTATTTATGCGACAATGAAATAGACCAACCCGAAGAAGATAGGCCGGAAGATTGTGATTTCTTCCATAATGAAAGATGCCCCGATTATCAAATGAATTGCAAACTAAGAAGCCGTGATTGCCCACCCCCTAAAGGGAATGAGGAAATAGTTAAAAAATTTGATGAAATAAATAAAAAAGTTGATGAACGTGACTCTACTATAGAGCTACTTCATAAATCTAACTTAGAATTTAAAATACTTCTAAGTCAACAAAGACCCAACAATATTAAGGAAATAAGGAAAAAAGAAGCTGAAAGAGATTCTTTTGCAAAATTAGTTAAAAAACAAATTGCAGAAACAGAAATATTAATAAAAGCACTAAAAAAAGAGATGTTGAACCAAAAAGGTTAAATAGATATGATTTATAATGTACAATGCAAGGGGGGTTTTATTTATCCATTAAATAATATTGTCCTCCACAAACAATATTAACCCCCCAAAACAATATTAACCCCCCAAAACAATATTGTCAAAGGAAGTTTTTATAAGGAATAATCGTCAATTAGGTCATATGGGGGTGAGAATATCTCAAAATTAGAGCCAAAGAATATGGTTTTTTTAGCCATAGCTATTATCATAATGGTTTCTGTGATGCCCTCTGCAATAGATACCGTTTACGAAGCCGATACAACCAATTGGACGATTGACGGGGCCGAAGATACGAAAACAACTAATATTTGGTGGTTATTGCCGTTGGTAATCGTAGCCGGCATAGTTCTTATGTCCTTCGGCGTGTTCATGCTTGGCAACACCTCCACACTTAAAACCATTAACAACAACCAACACCGCAAAAAATAGATAGATAAAACAGAAATTTAAGGGATAAGTGATTAAATTTCACTTATTCCCCCAAAAATAACAACCCAATATGTTTAAACTCAAAAATATACTTGTAATTGCTTTATTACTCCTTTCTGTCATTAATGCCGTGCCACCTGTCATGGCTTTAACAGAATCAGGATCATTTATATCAAGTGAGGGCTTCCAAGATTCATTTGATACTACCGAATCTGTCGTAAGTGGCTCACATGCAGAACTTCATCAGATCATGTTTAATGATATCTCATATTATCCAGATGGCTCCCTTCAATCCATAAAGCATTTTTATAATACTACTGCCGTTATGATAGATTCGGGCGCCGCGAGATCCGCTTATACACCTTTTACGATTTCAGACGGGGACGTTTCGGCATCCGGTGAAATTGGTTATGGAAAAATTGACGAACCCATTGCCGGTTATATGCTTTATATGTATTTTAACTCATGGATCATAGGGGATGAAACAGGAACACAAATCATTGAATTTTCTCATAATAATACTGCTCTTTTCAATATTCTATTTTCCAGATATCAATCTGATTTACCCGCAGACCCAAATGCTTTAGCGTTGGCCGTATTTCATCCCACTGAAGTATTACAAGGTTCACCCATTAAAGTTTCTTCAACCGAAACGTTCATAAATGAGTATGAAGTCACAAATACCACAACCAACAAATATTCTTTAAATGTAACAAGAAAAGTAGACGGATCAACCTATCAGTCATATTGGAAAGTATACACGGCCTCAACCGTTTTTATGAACGAATCCACTTATGACGGCACGAATTTTTCAATTTTAGTGGATGAAGCCCCCATTTACCTTGAATGTTATGATATCTATAATAATTCTTATAGTGCCACAATCCACGGCGTAGCGACCGGCTCCCTTGATGTTCACGGTCACACTATAAACGCAGAAAATAACGCTATAATCTCAGACGTTTTAGTTGGCGTAAACGGATACGCAAATCTTTCGAACGAATCAGGTTATTATGTAGTAGATGGCCTTTTTCAAAATAGTATTTACAATCTTTCTGCAAATAAAACCGACTACATGCCGTACGAAATGAATATTTCAACCGCTACCCAAGATTTACAAATCGATATCCCTCTATTCAAGTATGGTCTTAATGAATCTGGAAATTATGACCCATCTGTTCCTTATTTGGCCGGTGTTGTGAAACACTTTTATAATTATTCAAGTATTAAAAATGCTGTTGTAACTCTAAGAAATAACTCCACGACTTACAACGCAATAACAAGCACAACCGGCCTTTTTAGCATCTACCCAGACGCAAACGGCACTTATACTTTAACTGTGATAAAGCCAGGCTACTACTCCCATGAATCTACCGTAACCATAGCGGGGGCGACTTCCCAAAATATAGCTTTGCTCCCTGTTCTTGAAGAAGTAGAAGAAGAAGAAGATTACACCCCAGGCTCCCCGATTGGGGCACTATATGATTTTTTTGACGATTTAGGCTTATCCGCTGGTTGGGTTGATGCCATTATAGCACTCGCCCTTATTGCCGGTTTAGGGCTTTTATTCTCTGCGGCTTCAAAAAATTCTGCTGTTCCAATAATGGGCATGTTTTTTGGCTTTATTATCTCAATGGCCTTAGGATTACTACCCTTATATTTCCTCACAATCGTTATAATTGTAGTTGTGGCTTTATTATTATTTAGAAAATCTGGGGGCTAATTATTGCCAACCGACTCCCATTTATTCCTTACGATTGTCATCTATTTTGTACTAATAAGTACCATACTGGCTTTAACCTTTGGCGATGAGATCTCCCAAATTAACTTACAACCAACTATAAATTACTCCTTAAATGAAGCCGATTTTTCTGAAATGAGGAACCTATCAGATATCAATCATGTTATCCTTGATGGTAGTTGGAATACCGAGTTAGGCAGGGGTATTTATAGCATACAACGAAGTAGAATTTTAAGCGTTATTTTCGGGGAAGAGCCAGACCCCAGTTCAAAAAACACAATTGCTTTTCCATATGTCGAAAAATCTACAAATACATTATACAAAACGAATTATTCAATTTACAATCCCGAACACAACTCCTTAAAAATCTATTATTTTTACGGCAAACTCCTACCCTTTGGCCGTGCGGGTGTATTATTAGATCAAGACGGTTTCCACTTCCCTATTTCCTCTGAAAAAAACTTTATAGAAGAATTCACAACCAAACCATTTTTAGAATCAGACGCCCTCAATAACTCATACTTAAATTTTACGACCGAATTCGACACAACCACAAGCCTTTGTAAATTTTATTATGAGGGTGACTTAATCTTTTCCGGCATAGTCCAACCCTTACGGTATGAATTATTTTCTACTGTTGGAAATCAACATTATCTCGCCGTAGTCGAGACTTGGGGCAACGATACCGAAATTTTAAGCGTTGATTCAACCTTAACACTATCAATAGATGAAAATACGGCTTTTAGTGTTACCGATTTCTTCCGAACGGTCATCCAGTTCTTTGTATGGGACGTACCCAATGAAATTATGCCCCCCATGTTCAAAATTATATTTATTTCGGTTGCCCTGATTGGCATAATCTTTATCATTTTGAGATTCATAAGGGGAGTTGGGTAAGGGGTGGGGCAATGATAAACAATCTTGAACAACTTTTTTGTAAAATTTCCCTCATCATTGTCTTTGTGGGCTTACTTTTTTCACCCCTTGCCGTTTCGGGGCAATCAGTAGAAAACCTTACGGGCGAATCTGGCCAGACTTGGATAACGTGGACGTGGGATTTAAACAATTCGGATTTTGCCTATCTATATCAAGACGGTGTTTATATAACCGACTCCAGCTTAGGCAATTACACTATCTCAACCAATCCCAACGAAAAACATGCTTTAACTCTGATAGCTAATAACTCAACCCAACCTTATTCTTCTGTGATTTTCAGTAAAAAACAATCATTCGAGGGAAATTTAATCTATATATTCATTATTTCAAGCTTTTTCTTACTTTTAGGGCTTAGATTTCCCCTTTTTTCCCTTATCGCCACCCCCTTTTACTTATACGGTGGCGTTATAGCCTTAAATCAAACAACAGAGTCTTGGATTATCTTAGCTTTTTGGCTCTCTGGGGTGTTTTCCCTTATAGAATTTGCGTTTTTGATGAAGCAAGAGTGATCTTATGAAAACAATTCAAAATATAAAGACAAAAAAATTAATATGTTGTGCCATTTTGGCAATATTGTTGGCCTTAACCGTTTCCACCGTTAGCGCTCAACCGGTTCACAACCTCGACACCGGCGAAGATTTTGCAACAATCCAAGCCGCAATTGATGCAAATAACACAACAACCGGCCATGTTTTAAGTTGTGACGATCAGATTTACAACGAAAGCTTATTAGTTTATAAAGAACTAACGATTCAATCCACGAACAACACCCCCCAAGATTGTACTATAAGATCTGCTACTAACACCACTTACGCTATTTACATAATGGTAAATAACATAAACGTGAAAGGCTTTTCAATTGAAAACGGAACCCAGGGAGTCCGAAATATCTGGAGGTCTAACATAACAGTAGATAACTGTATCTTTAAAAACAATACTCAATACTCCTATATTGCTTCTTCATCCCCCTATCTGGAGGTTACAAACTGCGTTTTTAATGATACTGAAGTTATAGACCAACTCCAAGGCCAAAGATGCAGTTATGTTTATATCGCAAATAACACGTTTAACACCCCTTCGGGGGTAGACGGCATAGATTTTACTTCCCCCCGTCACGCAATTTTTGAAAATAACACTTGCAGGGGAGGCACTACCGCAATGTACATAAAACGGCCAGGTACGGGGTTTATAGTCCCTTTAACCCCCTCATCAATTTCAACGCTAAAATCAAGTCCCGTTTTTGAACAAAACAAAGTCATTGTAAGAAATAACGATGTTAGACTGGCCGGTTACGGCATCAGATCAGAGGGAAATTCAAATAATCATGATCAGTATGGAGATATCTATATTCATGATAACGAAGTTCACAAAAACGGTAACAACATCTATATAAGATACCTCAATAATTCGTATGTTTATCAAAACAACGTTTCGGGCGGCGGTGCGGCCGTTTATGGCATCAGATTCCAACAGTCAAATTATACTTATGTACAAAACAATACCGTAAATAACCCCTCCGAATCCTCCCAATACGGTATACATCATGACACTTGTAATTATTCTTATGTTCAAGATAATTTAATAGATAGAGCCATGTACGGTATTTTTATCAGGGCTACTGATACCTTTAATGTAACTAAAAATACGATACTAAATTGTACCTATCGTTCGATTTTTATAACGATATCCGAAACGGGCATTATCTACAACAATTTAGTCGCCACAGACGTAAGCGGTCTGGGTACTAATTGCTATGAGTACGGCTCCCCAACCGTGAAATTCAACATCACAAAAACAAAAGAAGAAAACATCATAGGAGGCCCTTACATCGCCGGTAATTACTGGAGTGACTATAACGGAACAGATCTCAATAATGATGGAATAGGAGATACATATTTGCCCTATGATTCGGAAGGGAAAATCCAATCCGGCGGGGGCGATTATCAACCTTTGGTACTACCCACAACCACCAAAAATATTAATAATGTGACAATTGAAAAAGGGCAAACGTGGATTTTATTAATCTGGGATATGGATCCAGAAAAATCCACCAAAGTTTTTCATAACGGCAAATTAGTAACATCGACAATAGATTCTAATTATCTGATTTCTGATATATCCCCCAACCAAAAACATACTTTTGCCCTTTCTGTTGATACTACCCCCGCCACCGGATACCCGATTAGTGAAGAATATTTGGAGTTCGACCAATCAACCCTCATGGAGTCTTTTGACCAATCTTTAATTTATATCTTTGCTTTATCCTCTGTATTTTTGCTTTTATCCTTCGTATATCCCCTTTTTTCACTTATTGCCGTCCCTACTTACCTTTATGGAGGAATAACGGCCTTAAATCAGTCCAATGAATCTTGGATTATCTTAACGTTCTTCCTATGTGCCGTTATGATTATCCTTCTCATTCCAAATCTGCTTGAAAACAAAAATCTTTTACATCTTTCTTAATATGATTAAATGCACTATTATAGACCTAAATGATAATTCAAAAGTAAAATTTGAGGGAAGATCTTTTAAAGAGATTCAAAAAACCCAAGAACTTTATTTAAAGCAAAAATATGACATAAATCTCAAAATTAGATACAAATAATGGAATTGATTAAATGGGAAGATCTAAAAAAGAAGTTAATCCAGATGATAAGCCCGAATCTGGAGATAAGTTACTTGATATAGATGATATAGAGTTTAATGATGAAGAAACAAAAATCTTAGCCCAATATTTCAAAATACGTAACTTGGATGAGTCTTCCAAAATACCAAAACAAGAGCCAAAACAAGAAACAAGGCCCCCCGATCTGGAAACAGACACAACGGAACACGCAAAAGATATTATTGAGTCAAATAAATCAAGAATATCTGATTTCTTAAGAAAAGACCAGGGTAGGGGGTTTTATCATACTGTTTTTGTTATAGAAGAGGATTTTACTATATCAGAGACACGTATGAGGTTTAAAGATTCAAGACTTAACACTAAAAAACATGATTACATTGTCACAAACCCCCCCTATAAACAGTATAAATGGTCTAAACTTGGATATGACATAGTTTACTACGTTTCGACAAAGACGGGCACTACAATCGACTTTGCAAAAATATATTCGGGTATCGCCCAAGTAGATTCAAAGACGATGGATGACTACTTCGATAAACGGGCAATGAGGAATATGTTAGGCCTGTATACAAGAGACTACGGCGATGTCCTTTTGGGCTTGGTAGCGGGGGCGGGTATTGGCGCCGTGTTGGGTATGATGTTATGACAAATAAAGAAGAAAAAAAGCCATTAACGGCCCGAATTTTTAATAAAGAAGAAGCCGTCTTATCTCGAACAGATAAGTTATTTCAAAAAGACAAAATTGAGGATTACATAACGGTTTTATCGCCCCAACAGGCGGTAGGTTTGGCCGTCTTTGATAGCTTCCACGAAATGTTAAAATCCGGCGGGGAAAAGCGTTTTTGCGAACTTTTCACAAAAAAGCTAAAAACCAATAATGTGTCCATCGATGGGCGGATACGTGACGAATTTTTAAAGCTTTATGAACCAAGATCACCCCAAACCATATACCAGGGTGCGGGCGGTGGAATACAAATTGATAACCCCCGTCCCTCAAAGTCCATCCAAGACAGGCTTGTAGGAAAATAGATGGCGGATCCAACCTTTACCCTTCGAAATGTCAACAGCTATCTTATTTTTACCCAGCTCGCGATATGGTCAAATGTTTGCACCTCCCCAGAGAGGAACCGTATAGACCTTAAAATAAATGCAATAACCAACCTTATATCCACAACTTACGCAGTTTTTAAGAACAATAAGTCAAAAGAAGTAAAATCAATTGATTTTAAAAACACAATTTTAAAATTCAATGAACTTTTTGATAATATCAAGGATTTAAGGGAAAATTATGAGTTTAAATTGGAACAAAATGAAATTACATCTATAAAGGAAATCGAATATACTCTAATCATAGACGAACTTTTCAAAGATATTATAGACATTATCGTAACAGGTTCTTTAATACAATCCGATAAGTTGGCCTTGGAATGGTCGGAAGACGAAGCAAATTTGTTAAATGGTCGATCAAGTGAAAGCTAATTTTGTACAAAATAAGCTTAAAAAAGATTTTTATACAAATGCCGGTCAACATGGGTGGATCGTGGGAACGACCGGTTCGGGCAAAACGGATTTTATGATCGAGGTTCTAAGAAACCTTAAAGAAACCGTCCCAAAAGAAACCATTATATGGAGGGATTATGGCAAAGAATCAGAAATGTTAGCCATTTTACAGTTTCATAATATAAAACTGTTCCATCCAACCGGAACAAAGATTAAAATAAGTAAAATGAACAAAAAACAGCAGAATCTTTTAGATCATGAAGTAGAATTTTATGAATTTAAAGACGCAAAAGACATTTTAAACAATTTAGATAAGAAAGGGGTTAACGCAATTGCCGAAAGGCGATTTATTAAGACTCCGGCCCTCTTCATATCGTTTTGGTCTACCTTCTTTCAAGAATTTATCAATATGGCCCTTAGCTATGAACTACCCCGCCCCCTATCCTTCTTTATTGATGAGATGAACAACATAACGCCCGCAGACGGACATTATTTCGCACAAAATCAAGGCCAACTGATCCAACTATTAGTCTATAATGCACAAAATCTTAGGGCCTTAGAAGCCCGTTTAATACCGTCCACCCAGGGCCTTGCATCACTAAACAAGGGCATACGTTTACAGATGCAGTATTACTTTTTCAAAAGATGCAATGAAAATATCGATATCGATATCCGGCGTTTCAAATTGGCACAAGTCCCCGTCCAACGATTAAGAACCAACCAGGTAATCATAGCCGGCCCTTCCAGAGAATATTCGGATCCAATCGACAATATCCCCCGCCGATTACCCCCCAAGTCCCTTTTGCCAAGTATGATTTATGAGGGTGAATATATGCCGCCCGTAATCGAATCCTTTAAAACTCAATCAGAAAAACAAGAGTTAAAAGAAGAATTATCAGATTTTAAAAAGAATGCCGCCATAAATCTAAGAAAAGGCGACATGCCTTACCATAAAATTGCCGACAATTTGGGTATCTCATCCCAAACCGCTTATGAATACTGTAACCCCAAAGACAAAAAATAAGAGTATCTACCGGCCCCCTAAGGATCCAGCTATAACGGGCCGGCATATTATACATATCTTTTTCTTATATTTATAAATTTTGTACCACTTTTTTAAGTTTTCTAATTTCTTCACCGTATTCTATTAATTTATCCATTATATCTAAAATCTCAAATTCGTTTATTGGCTTAACGTTTCTACTTTTGCACATTGCACATTGCGGCGTTTTGGCTTTTGTATTCCATGAATGATAACAGTTTTTGCAATACATTTTTCTCTTATCTTTTATATCAAAAATCTTTAAATCGCTTATTGGCTTAATGTTTTTGCTTATTGGCTTAACGTGTCTACTTTTGCACATTGCACATTGCGGCTTTTTAGCTTTTGAATTCCATAAATGATAACAGTTTTTGCAATACATTTTTGTCATAACTAAAATAATACTTTTTGAATAAAAAAAGTAAATCGTTCCGGAACAAAATTAAATCCCTATTTTACAGACAGGTAAAAGGAAGTGATTGCTCCAAACAAACAATATTGTTACAATTAGAAATTAAATTTCAAAAGAGTTAAGGAAAACCCCTTGATTATTGTAATTCGTCCAAAAACACAAGACAAGGGGATGGTTCCAATAACTTCAACACAAAATAAATACGGATTCAAAGCATATAAACCTTTTGATTTTAAAAAAAGACTCTTTTATATTGATATTTTGATATTAAATCATGTATTAAAACACCAATTTTGTTATACTAACGACTTATATCATTTGTTTTCAAAAAGAAGGTCTAAAAGGGACATTAATAAACACCTTACTAAGATGGAATCTCTAAATATCATCGAAAGACACGGAAATAGAAGATGCCCTTTTCAATATTATTCTATATCTCAATTCAATAAAAAACAAGTTTTCGAGCTAATTAAAGCAATTGAACCCTATTTTATCCCTGTTTCACGAAACGGGCTTAAGTATGTGACCCTCCATATTCTCTTTAACCAAGCTCCTAAAGGACTCCATCCAAGTTCCACCGTTGCCGATTCAGATATTACCATAAAATACAAAAACACCCGTTATTTAATGCGGCCCCCCCGAATTTACAACGATCCAACCCGCCCGTTCAATTGCTCCATACCTCATAAAAAGAAAGGCCAAAACAACCAATCACACCTCTTAAACTTTACTTTTAAGGTTTTATCTCAATCAACCTTAAGGGATTTCAAAAAATACCCCAATTATACCTTTGATTTCTTTAATAAGGCCAAAAATGCAAAAGAAAAGGTTTTAAACGCAAAAAACACGACCCCAAAAATCCTTTCCGACTTCATTAAAAAATATTTCAAGCAATCAAAGATCTTAGATTTTAGAGATTCTTAACCTAACCAACTTCCATGATCACATTTTTATTTTGAAACCCAAAAAATCGCCACGGCCCCCAGCATCCATCCCTGAAACATCCATCGTTGTAATACCTCATATATTCATATTTCAGGTCTTCCCCCTCGGTGCATTTATGCTCACAACTAATACAGTATTCAAAATCAACGACTCTTACAATTCTTCTATCCCTGTTTTTTTTAGTAATTGCAATGTGGCACTTTCCGCACCCAATACACCTATAACTAATTTTTATACCCCCTCTGATATCTAAAAATCGTTTAATTGCGTCTGTAAACGCTTAAAATTTATTTCAAATTCTTCTTTTATGTAAGTTTCAAGTGTATTTGAGGTATCATCATTTAAAATTAGATCCAACAAACCGCTTGGGTCGTCATGCAAATCAATTATTATCTTGATTGTTGAAAACATCAAAAACTCACCCTTGAACGTGATTTGATATTTTTCTTGGCTGTCTCCCGTGATAATTTTTTTGATATTCGTAATTTTTACCTTAAAATCTGATGTCATAGTTAGCACTCACTCATCGTTAAGCTCTTTATCCCAATAAAAGGGGCAATTATTTATTTCATATTCCAAATAGCATTCTTCTTTATTGGATAAACCACACATATAAATATCCTCCCCTCCTTTTGTATTGGGTACAAGGATAGAAAAGTTACAACGGGGCAATGATAAATTTTCTTCCATACTTAGCACTTACCCATTTTGATTATTTCCAAATTTCCCCGTTCATTAAATTCTATATCCACTTCATCCCCGACCTTATACCCCGCTCGGCGTGCCTTGGTCTTTGGGATTGTCACAACTAAAGAGCTATCTCTTAAAACTACTTTTACCATATTTTTAACACCTTACTTTTTTTGTACATTTCAAGTAATATATTATAACATTTATACTGATATATAAATACATGCTCTTGTTATTTTTATAGCTTACATTTTTGTTTCGAAAGGAAAACCTAACGAAACAATAATTTATCAATTGAAAAAAAACTTCCTGAAATGCCCCAGAATCGACTTTTTAAGATAGCCTAAGGGTTTAGCATGTCTACCTGATAGTGACCGGCCGGGGAAAAATCGGATACAATAGAGTATACTCTATTATTTCACTTAGTTACAGGGATCCACCTGATAGACGGGGGCCTATCAGGTATGGCGTATCGTTCTTCTCCATGATCTAAAAAATCCCAATCCCGTGACGGTCTGATTATCAACGATATCGCAATTACTATTTAAAACGACATATCCCATAAAACTTTTGTAATCAAGTTTAAGTACTATTAACTCTATATATAGTACTATTAAAAAATTTTAAAAGGTGTTACTATGAAAATAAAACAAGTTAAAAGAATAATAAGAGTAGAAGAAATACTTG
>Ga0209345_10001547_pt1 | contig 27182 bp, 28 predicted proteins | sample Cruoilmetagenom7_FD_187294 | JGI IMG/M metagenome (GOLD analysis project Ga0209345, IMG submission 187294) | Oil polluted marine microbial communities from Coal Oil Point, Santa Barbara, California, USA - Sample 7 (SPAdes) (version 2) | ecosystem: Environmental > Aquatic > Marine > Oil seeps ...
CAAACAAACTCTGTTTAAACCGTTTTCGTAAGTGTCTTACTGTTATTGGACGCGAATTATAATAGATTTTTTTGCCTTTGTCAAGGGGTTTAGCTTAACCTTTGCTGAAATTTTGAAAGTTTTTATTGATACTATTTTTAGATATAAAAAAAGCCCTTATTTAAGGGCTTTTTCTCTTTTAGAGTTTGGATTTGATTTTTGGTGGATTCTTTGGTTGGAAAAGTTCTATGGCACGATTTACCATTTTTGAATTTAAAACATCGTCTATATTTAATTCAACTTGAGAAAGGTTTGGTTCTTTCATAGCACTCATACCTGCTACACAACTTGAAGGTGTCTCATCATGAAGTTCAATATCTTCTATCATTGAACCTACTGGATTATTATAAGAAGGTTGAACTATCCGGGCTGTTTCCTTTTTAGCTTCTTTTTGAATCTTTTCAAATTCTAATTCTGTTTCATCTCCAAATACTTCTGCTACAAAGATTTTAATATGTGCAAAGTTTTTATATAATAATGTTTTACAATCTCCTTGTGCAACACTATTTATTTTTAATATATTATTCTCATAAGAAGAATATGTAAAACTTTTTTCAAAACATTCCCCTAATTCATAACTTTTATTATAAATATTCTCAATTAATTTTTTAAATAGTATTTGAGAATTATCTTGTTCAACTGCTATTGGAGTCTCTTCTATAGCTTTAGGTTCATTAATTGACTTAGTAGAAGTTTCATCTACTTTAGATTCTTGTTCTAATTGAATCTCTTTTTGTTGAGTTTCGATATTAGGTATTTGATTATTTTGGACTTGGTTTATAACTTCATCAATAGTATGTAAACTTACTGCTTCTACCATTTTAGATAATGTTAGTATAAGTACAAATCCACCATCACTATTCATACTTAATAGATGTTTTGAATCTGCTAGTATTTTAAAAAATCTATCAAATACATATATATCAAACTTCACATCATTTAAAAGCATTTTTTGTTTTAGATATATACCTATTTCATCTAATACTTGTCCAACTTCATAGTTTTCTAGTGATGTTATAATAGGTCTTATATCACTTTTTTTTAATATTGTATCAAATAAATTATCCATAAAAAGTGGATCAATCATCCCTAGCATATCTGTCACTGTTGCAACTGTAATAATACTTTTTGAATAGATAATTGCTTGGTCAAGTAATGTTAAAGTATCTCTTAAACTTCCTTGTCCTGCACGTGTAAGTATCTCTAAAGCTTGTTCTTCATATCGAACATTTTCTATATTTAATATATGACTTAAATGGTGTATAATATTTTTATCTGATATTCTTTTAAATCTAAAGTGTTGTGTACGACTAAGAATAGTTGCAGGTAATTTTAAAGGATCAGTTGTAGCTAAAATAAATTTTACAAAATCTGGTGGTTCTTCAAGTGTTTTTAGTAATGCATTAAAAGCTTGTGTAGTAAGCATATGAACTTCATCAATGATAAATACTTTGTATTTTGCACTTGTTGGTTTGTATTTTGTATGTTCAATAAGCTCTTTTATATCATCTATTCCACGATTTGAAGCTGCATCCATCTCTATAATATCTAGATGTCTATTTTCATTTGCACTATTACAACCTTGACAAACTTCACAAGGTTTTGAGGTTGGTGCATTTTCACAAACTAAAGCTTTTGCCATAATTCTAGCTGTACTTGTTTTTCCACTTCCTCTAAGTCCGCTTAAAAGATAAGCATGAGACAATCTATTTGTATCAAGTGCAAGAGCTAATGTAGTTGAGATAGTATCTTGACCAATTAAATCTTCAAATCTTTTTGGTCTATATTTTAAAGCTAATACTTGTCTTTGTTTTGTAGTTTGATTATCCATTATAGTAAACCTTTTAGCCAAATTTTTGCAACATTTTTTAAATTATCAGGATTTTCTGAAGCAAAAAATTTAATATTTGTTTTTTCAAATTTATTTATACAATTATACTCTACTTTTAAGAAGTCTACAATTGCATCACCACTATGTATCATAATTGCATTATTAAGATATTTTGAAATCTCTTTTTCTATCAAAGGGAAATGTGTACATCCAAGTATTACAGCATCCACATCTTTTAACTCTTTAAAATAATGTTTCATAGTAGAATTTAATATTTCACCATTGTATACACCCTCTTCTACTATTGGTACAAAAAGTCCTGTTGCTATTGATGTGATATTTTTATATTCTCTTTTTTTTAATGTATGTTCATACCTATTTGATCTAATAGTAGCATTTGTACCAATTACTAATATATTTGCATCTTTAGAAAAGATTTTATTTTCCAATGCTTTTACACCAGATTCTATTACACCAATTACAGGTATAGTCGTATTTGCTCGAAGTTCTTCTAAAGCATAAGCACTCACACTATTACAAGCTACAATTAAAATATCAACATCAAAATTTTTAAAAAATTCTAATGCTTCTAATGAATACCGCACAATAGTATTTTTGTCTTTGACTCCATAGGGTACTCGTGCCGTATCTCCAAAATAAATAATCTCTTCAAAAAGTTTATTTTCAAGTAATGATTTTACAACGGTTAAACCACCAACACCACTATCAAATACAGCTGCTCTCATATGAAGAAACCCCTATTTATAATCTAAAATTCTTTTTGTATTATTAATACTATCAAAAAATATCACTTGAAATAATGGATCTACTTCTATATTTGTTTCATCAATAGTAATAAATGGTTGAAATTCAAATTTATTTCCATCTTTTGTTTCTATTACAAAAGTAAGTTTTCCTACTGTTTTTATAGTATTTTGTATATCTTTTTGTAATTTTATATTTTTTACTGTAAGTATATTGTCAGCATCATGTTGTATAAACATATTTTTTAAAGCTAACACTTTTTCTTTAAATATCTGTTTTCCCCAAGTGATTGTTCCATTTGGGAAATGGTATTTTCCTGTTTTATTCATCAAAGGGTGTTGCGATGAGTTTTTAATATCTTCAATAAGTCCTAGAAAATGATTTTTTCCACCAACAATATCTAAAACTTCTAAAACTTTTTTTTGTATCTCTAATTTTTTTTCATTTGATAAGTTATTAAATTTCATTATAATTCCTACCCATTCATCGAGATAAGAAATTCAGCATTTGACTTTGTCTCTTTCATCTTTTTATATAAGAATTTCAATGATTCAACTTCATCCATCTCAGCCATAGCATTTCTAAGTATCCAAATTTTTTGTAATTCATCTGGGTGTAAAAGTAACTCTTCTTTTCTTGTTCCTGATTTTACAACATCAACTGCTGGATAAACTCTTCTTTCAGCTGCTTTTCTACTTAATACAACTTCACTATTTCCTGTACCTTTAAACTCTTCAAAAATAACTTCATCCATTTTTGAACCAGTTTCCACAAGTGTTGTAGCAATAATAGTTAAACTACCACCCTCTTCTATGTTTCTTGCCGCTCCAAAAAATCTTTTTGGTTTATGTAGTGCATTTGCATCAACCCCACCACTTAAAACTTTTCCACTACTTGGTGTCACAGTATTATAAGCACGTGCTAATCTTGTAATAGAATCAAGTAAAATAACTACATCTTTACCCATCTCTACTTCTCTTTTTGCTTTATTGATAACCATCTCGGCAACTTTAATATGATTTTGTGCAGGTAAATCAAAAGTTGAACTATAAACTTCCCCTTTCACTGATCGTTGCATATCAGTTACTTCTTCTGGTCTTTCATCAATCAACAATACCATCAATGTTGAGTCTGGATGATTTTTACTTATTCCGTGTGCTATCTCTTTAAGTAATTCTGTTTTACCAGATTTTGGTTGTGCTACAATAAGCCCTCTTTGTCCTTTTCCCATAGGTGCAAACATATCCATTACACGTCCTGTAAGTTTGTCAGGAGCATACTCGAACTGAAATCTTTCTGTTGAATACAAAGGGGTGAGGTTATCAAAAAGTGGTCTGTTTTTTGATTGATTTACTGGAAGATAATTGATAGCTTCAATTTTTAAAAGTGCATAATATTTTTCACTTTCTTTACTTGGTGGTCGTACTTGTCCTGAAACAATATCTCCACTTCGTAGTGCAAATCTTTTAATTTGTGTAGCACTTACATAAGAATCACTATATGTATCACTAAACTTTCCATCCAGTGGTCTTAAAAATCCAAACCCTGCTTCTTTTATATCTAAGATTCCAGTAAAAAGAATATATCCACCTTGTTCTGTTTGAGATTCAAGTATTGCAAATATCAAATCTTGTCTTTGATACTCTTGAGGATTTTCTATCTCTAATTCTCTTGCACTTTGAATAAGCTCATCTGTTGTTTTTTCTCGCAAAGTCTCTATTGTGAGACCTTTAACAGGTACATGAGTTCTTGATTTTTTTGATGAATTTGTTTTTCTGGTAGATTTCTTTTTCGCTTCTTCGTTTTTTTTTGTTTCTGGTTGAGTTGTTTCTTCCATTAAGTTGTGTTGCCTTTTGAATTTGTTTGAGTAGTTTATTGGTAAAATTTCCAATATTTATATCTAAAAGATTTTTATGATACAAAACTTATGATGCACCAATTTTTATTGCGCTAATTATATTAAACTATAACTTAATCTTTTCTTCTATGAAATAGAACCTGAATTTATCATGTCTAGAATAATTTTTTTTACATCTTCAGCAATCTCTTCCGTAATAGTAGCTTTGATTGAAGGTAAGATTTCCTTGAAATCAGCTTCAAACTGCTGTTGCATTGTTTTTGTAAAAAAAACATCTTCTTCTATTTTTTCTTGTATAATATCTCTAAATGGTTGCACATTTATTAGCTCACTATCAGCTTCTATAAAATCATCCAACATATGAGTTAATGCTGTATTTCTTAGATAATATTCAAAATCTAAATCTAAATTTGTATTTTCTTTATTTAAATAAATAATATTACCTAAAGAATCAATAATAATTTCTGAACGTACCTGAAGGTTTAACTGATTGATTTTATCAACTGTATCTTTTAAATCTTGTAAAGATTCTAAAACAACATTTCCAAGACCAATTTGATAATACAATTGATACTTACAAATAATATCCGATAATCTTTCTTTACTAAGGTATTTATTTAGTATTTGATTTATTTCCATAATTTGATTGTATCGAGTTGTTTATTACAGAAAAATAAATTTTTAGAGATAATTTTTTAACTTTTTAGATTGAAGTTTATCATACAAATTTAAAATACCATCATAGTTTTTATGAAAAGTTGTATCAATAAAATCAACGTCATTATTAAAAATTTCTACTGCTTTATCTACTTTATCTTTTGAAAAAATATTATATAGTGCTTCTTCATATTCTGTCCACTCTAAGTTATCATCATAGATACGGAAAAGTTGTGCTAAAACATATCCTAAAGGATGATGAGATGTTTCAAGTAAACCACTAGCTTCTTGAAAATCACCTAATATCATATATAATTGTATTTTTAAATCCTCTATTGTGAAGTTATTGTTAAAAATAACACCTATATGTTTTTCTATATTTAAATTATTGTCTAAATCTTCAATAGCTTCTAAAATATCTTCTGGATCATATTCTTTAAAGTTTAAAATCATATCTCTTACAAGTTTTCTTCTATTTGTATTGTTATAGAGCATATCATCGACGGGATATACTTCAGATATTCCTGGTACTATCATCTGACATGAGTAAAACCCAAGATAGTTGTATTCTCTAAGATAAATATCTTTTTTTATGTTTTTTGTAATATCAAGTAAAAACTCATATTCCTCCTCGGTATCTATCCCTTTGTATTTCCAATTTGTATATTCAAAACTTTTTTTAGAATTTAAAAAACTAAATCCTATTTTCCCATTTGAATCTATAAAATGTGATTCTATATTTGAACTATTTGATACTAAACCCATATCAAAAGTAGGTACTTCAAAGCTATCTAACTCTTCTAGATTTCGACCTTGCATAAGCTCTGTCATTGTTCGTTCTAATGAAACTTCTAAGATAGGATGAGAACCAAAAGATACAAAAAGTGTTGAGTTGTTTGGATTTATTAATGAGATTGCGGTTACGGGAAACTCTCCTCCCAATGAAGCATCCAGTACCTCTATTATATATCCTTCTTTACGCAATTGATTAATATCATAATTGAACTTTTCATAGGACTCTATAATATGATTTGGAAACTTTGGCAATGAGTAACCATTTTTAATAATTTGAATTTTTACATATCTTTCAAAAATTTCACTCAATGCTTGTACTTGTGCCTCTTTAGGTGTGTTTCCAGTTGCTAATCCATTACTAGCATATAAATTATGTAAAATATTTACAGGTATATATATTGAAGTGTCATTGGATATATTTGTAAAAGGTAGAGATACTATTTTGTCCGTATAGTCACTATTATAATCTACAAAATCTTCACCTGTTAATTCATCATTTGGATCATAAAAACTTTTTAAATTTTTATCTAAATACTCCTCATCAAATGAAAAGATCCTCTCATCAGGATAAAATTCACGATTTGGTAAATAAAACTCTGTAAAAAAATTGTTAGTTTGTAACCTTTCTATATACTCTCCCAAAGCACTTGCTGTACTTGCTTGAGAAACTATCCCTTTTCCATTTGAAAAGATATGTGCAGGAGCATCATCATAAGTAAGATTTACAGAAAAACAATTTTGTAAAGGGTGTTTTTCAACAGAGAAACTAATTTCAGAACCCATATCTGCTAATACTGCTCTCATTTTTGTTATTGACTCTTCAAGAGAGCTGTTTTTTGATAAAAAGTTCATAATAAATACTTTGTATTGATTTTTGGAAGTATAGCGAAATTTATTTGATTGTATTTTGATTTTTTGGAGGAGTCACTCGGATTCGAACCGAGACCTCAAGGATTTGCAATCCTGTACATTAGCCGTTTTGCTATGACTCCATATATTAGAGACGGAATTATCTCTAATATATGATAAAATAAAGCTTAAATTATATATTTTTCATAGAACTTTTGGTATGATAAACTAAATTCAAACCAAAAGGTATTTAAGAATGTTACAAAATAAATTTTTAGAAGATGTACAAAAATTATATGATTTTATTAGTTCCCAAAAAGATGAGATAAATAAACTTTATGAATATTTAGAAAATAATGACAATGACAAATTAGAGATAATTCAAAAGTTTGCCACAACACTAGGACTTACCCTTAACGATGATTTAAAACTAGCACTTTTAACACGACTTGTAAACTTAAGAGATGATAGTTTGGTACAAGTCTTAAAAAAAGAAGATTATGATGAAAACCAAATTATAGACCTACAAGAACAAGCATATCAATTTGTAAAAGAGTTTTGGTTGGATATACAACACAAACGACTTGATTTTATTTCGCAAGAAAATCTTCTAACACCTTTTTATAGAGAAGTTTTTAAAGGTGTTTATGGTGTGGGTATTGCTATGTCAGTTTGGCAATCATCATGGACACAACTTATTATAAATGGTGTTAATAAAGAGTTACTCAAAAAGTTTGATAACAACGATGAAAAAGTTATAAACTTTTTAGAAAAAAATAACCTTTTTGATATTGGACATGAGGGATTAATTGCAGATAGAAGTTACTCTATGCTTGTAAAAGAAGATGATACCTATAAAAGTGTTGCATATAGAACTGCCTTCAAAAAAGAAGTATCTGCTGTGATTGATGCTCTTGAAGAGTTTGTAGATAGTTTAATAGAACTTGAGGATGAAGTATATAATCAAAAATGGGAATATATTCACTATCTTCAAGCAATCATCACAGCTTTTAGTGAAAAAAGAACTGAAATGTTAGTTTCTAAATGGGCAGATGTAGATAGTGCTTGGATGAAGATAAAAACACCCATTCAAATTGGTCACCCTTTAGAGTATTATGAAGATCATTTTAGAAAAGCAGTAGCTTTAGAGTGGGATATACGACTTGTAAATCCATCTATTTCAAACAACAACCAAAGGGTAGAAAAAATCAAAACAATGTTTGGTGAACTTTTTGAAAAAATTCAACAAAACGATATTGAAAAAAAGATCTATGAATTTTCTTTAAAAAGCTTAGATAAAGTGCAACTCTATCTTGGACGACCTGCCCTATTTTTTGGTGCAGAATTCAATGGACTTTTTTCAGCACAAGTTGTACCAAATGATGAGATAGTATCTGCAAAAGAAGGGAAAAAGATATTTGCTTTTAGTGATGAGATACTTCAAGGACAAAGAGCAAAACCATTTTTGCGACTTTCTACTGAAATTTTTGGACAAGAGTTTCTTACTCATGAACGAACTTTTCTTTTTCAAGAAGATAAAAAATGGCACCGTGTATATGATATAACAACTATTGGCCATGAATTTGGGCATATATTATGGTGTGATGATGAGACTGAATCTGTGATGAACAAATCAGGAAATTTTAAAAATATAGAAGAGTTTAAAGCTACAACAGGTGGATTGGTAAGTTTTTTTATGGATAAACAAACCGATGAAAAAAAGCTTGAAGAGTTCGTCATAAGTGATACCATTAAAAGAGCAGTTGGACTTATAGGTTGGATGGAAGTAGATGAAGTGCAACCATACTATTGTGAAGGACTTATTCATCTTACTGGACTTTTTGAAACAAAAGTTTTAAATTGGGATATTAAAGATTCTAAACTTACTATAAATTTAGCAAAAGAGAATATCAGTATCTTAAAACAGTGGTATATAGATACTTATAAAAAGTTAGCTCTTCATTACCTTGCAAAAAAAGATGCAACACTCTTTTTAAATGATTATGCTAAAAAAGATGAAAAATATTTTACCTCTATAAGTCCTACTATTGATAACTTTGTTCAATACTATTTTAATAGATATAAAGAGATAGGACAAGAGCTTGAAACTGTTGATAAAAAAGAGAATTATACTCTATGAAAACTATAGTTAAGAGAGCTTTTTCACTTATAGAGATAATCTTTGTTATAGCTATTATCTCTATAATTCTAATCGTAGCAATACCTAAACTTGGAAACACTCTTAACAATGCAAATACAAATAAAATAAAAAGTGATATTTTACTTATTAGAGAAGGTTTAAATAACTATAAAAATAAGATGATATTACAAGGTTCAACTACTACATTGGGATCATTAGAAGACAATGAAGAGTACCTTTTCAATAAAATCTTACAAAATCCAATTTATTCATCAGAAAAACCAAAAATTGGTTCTTGGTGTAAAATATCAAATACAAGTTATAGAGTGTATATAGAAAATGGAAATAGTGTGGAGTTTGTTTATGACAATGATGATTATAGTTTTGATTGTGATGATGATAACCTTTTCTGTCAGGAGCTTACTCAATAATGCACTATTATGAGATAGCTCTTTTAAAATCTCCCTTTGAACCACTTACTTTTCAATCTGAAAACGAGATAAAAAGAGGAACACGTGTAGAAGTAAAACTTAGAAATAGAACCAAACTTTCAAATGGTGTAGTGATAAAAGAGGTGGAACAACCATTATTTAAATGTGTGAATATTACAACAATTCAAGAATTTTATTATGATGATATGATGTTGCAAACAGCCTTGTTTGTTTCAAAATATTATGTATGTAGTTTTGGGGAAGCGTTAAGTGTTTATACACCTTTTTACAAAGTTGAGGAATCTAAAGAAACTATAAAGATAGCGTGTAATATTGAACTCTCAAACGAACAAAAAGATGCGTATGATTTTATCTCAAAGAATTCTACAAGTTTACTTTTTGCAAATACAGGTAGTGGAAAAACAGAGATTTATATTAAATCTATTGAAAATATATTATCCCAAAATAAACAAGCTCTACTTTTACTTCCAGAGATTTCACTTAGTCCCCAAATGGAACTAAGACTAAAAAAAGTATTTAAAGAGAATATTGCTATTTGGCACTCAAAGATACAGAAAAAAACAAAAGAAACTATTATTGAAAATTTACTTTCTGGAAAAGTTAAAATCATAGCAGGTGCGAGGTCTGCACTTTTTTTACCTTACAAAGATTTGGGACTTATTATCGTTGATGAAGAGCACGATGACTCTTATAAATCAGATCAAAAGCCAAGAGTAAATATCAAAGATTTATCAATCTATATGGGGAAAAAATTTGATATACAAGTGATACTTGGAAGTGCAACACCAAGTTTAAGTAGCTTTCATAAAATCCCCTACTTTCGATTAAAAAAAACTTTTTTTGAGGCAGAGAAACAGATCTCATTTATCAACACAAATTTAGAACTTAGCCAAACTATTATAGATAAAATTGAACAAACTTTAGAAAATCAAAATCAAGTAATAGTTTTCCTTCCCACTCGTGCAAATTTTAAATATCAGATATGCAAAGATTGTGGAAAGTCTATCGAGTGTCCTTTTTGTTCAGTCAGTTTAAGTCTTCACAAAAATAACAATGCACTACAATGTCACTATTGTAACTACACACAACCTATAGATAAGTTTTGTCCACATTGTAAAACTGGTACTATTGAGAGTTTTAGACTTGGAACGGCACAAGTTGCAGAAGAGTTACAAAAAACTTTTAAAGATAAAACTATCCAAAAATTTGATAGAGATAGTATCAAAACAAATAAAGAACTCAAAAGAGTTATAAAAGATTTTAATGATAATAAAATTGATATTTTAGTGGGAACACAAATGCTCTCTAAAGGTCATGATTACCACAATGTAAAACTAGCAGTTGTATTAGGGATAGATTCTATGTTAAATATGACTAGTTATAAAGTGCGAGAAAAAGCACTTTCACTTTTGATACAAATTGCAGGTCGTAGTGGAAGAAAAGGTTTTGGAGAAGTTTTAATACAAACGAAAAATGAAGATTTTTTTAATAACTATTTACAAATAAGTGATTATGAAGATTTTTTAAAAGATGAACTTAAACAAAGAGTTGATTTATATCCTCCTTATTTAAAACTCTCACGTGTAACTTTTAGTCATACAAATCATCAAATAGCCAAACAAGATTTAGATAAATACGTACAGATATTTTCAAATCAAAAAGAGGTAGAACTTATAGGTTTTGGGGAAAGTAATATTTTTAAAGTAGCAAATAAATATCGCTATGAACTACTACTTCGTTCCAAAGATCCGATGAGATTAGTAAGTCTTCTTCATAGTATCAAAAGCCCTCATGCTTCAGTGGATATGGATAGTTTATACTAAATATTATCTCTTTATATTTTAGCTTTTAAAACTTTTTCCCAAACTTTATTTGGTTTATATTCTTTTGGAGCTACAAGTTTTGCATCTTTTTGTTTTAAAATATCTTTTTTGTATCTATAGATAAATACTGATACTCTATAATTTTTAATACAATGGATAAACACTTTTTTATTTTGTCTTTCTAAACTTTCAAGTAATATTAAAAAAAAATTTAATCTTTCTACCTCTGGTTCTTCCCATGATATTGGGATATGAAAATAAATCATACCATTCTTTGAAACAATTTTATCTTCCTCTTTTAAAGCTTCTGGATGAGTATTTAATCCAAGATTAATGACTACTTCAAAACCCTCTTTTGCTATTTGTTTAAACTGCTTTTTGGAAGGTTGCCCAGAAGTTGAGATTGTATCACTTACTTTTATATAGTTTAATATATTCTTCATATACCGTCCTTAATTTAAAATAATACTATTTATCATTACATACCTTTTTGATACACCATTGGTAAAAATTCTAACTCTTTATAAGTTTGAATATCTTTTTGTTTTACAAATCCAAAAGATTCATATACATTTATTGCATATAAAGAGGCATTTGTGGTCATTGTTTCAAATAGAATATTTTTTTTTACATATTCCCATAGTTTTTTTCCTATATATTGTTGATGATATTTTTCATCAACAAAAAGATGAAACAGGTGATTATCCTCTTTTATAACTATAAATCCAACAATTTGATTCTTAATCACATATGCAAAGTGTTTATAATCTTTACTATGAATTCGTTTTTCAAACTCTTCTACACTAAACGAGTCTTTAAACCACTTAGGAATCTCTTCATCAAAAAGATACTTTAACAAAGAATTACTAAGACTAGAAAGTTTTTGTGCATCTTTATTGATAATTTTACAAATAAACTTATCTACCATAAGAAAATAAACCTAAAATGATATGATCATAAAAATTTCTTTCTACACCAAAGTTCAAAACACCTATTTGTAATATAATATTTATTATCCTCTTTATCAATCATCTCATCTTTATATAAATTTCTTATTGCAGTATTAAGTGATGATTTAGTTGTTTGGAGTTTAAAAAGGGTTTCTTTTGTATATAGTTCCGTACCATCACAAATGATTACAGCTTTTAAAGCTACTTTTTGAGGTAAGCTCAAACGATCTAAAAGCATTCTAAAATAACCACTTTTACTTTCAAGATGAAGTTGGCATACTCTATCTATATCTTCTTGAGTAATTTTATTATTATCAGATTCTACGTGATACAGATGATAACAAAATTCTTGTATAAGCCTAGATTCCCCATCTGTCATATTATATATATACTCAAAATGTACAAAATCAAGTCTTCCATTGAACTTTTCATTAACAAATTTATAAAATGTCTCTATTGGGATTGGCTTTAATTCTAGTAAACTAACTGTATCACATAAAGGTGATCTTTTTTTGGAAAACAATTCTGTAAGAAGATGCCTTTTAAGACCTGTGAATATATAATTAATATCTGGGTACTTTTGCATTAACTTACTCAATATAAAAGCTATTTTTACATCTTTAATCAATGTAATCTGTTGAAATTCATCAAATGCTATCACAATTTTTTTATCATAATTCTGTGATAATTTTTCAATTCCTCTATAAATATCAGACATTAACTCATCAAAATTATAAGAAGAAAGTACAGGTACAAATTCTAATTCTCCATCATCCTTCATAGTTGCTGTAAAATTAACTCTACTAAAAAGTTCTTTTAACTCTTTTAATATAGTTTTATAGTCACACGATATGCTTATAGCTATTTGCTTATATAATAACTTAGCAAAATCTGTTGGATTAGTTATATCAAATAAATCCATATAAACAGTAAGATACTTCTCTGTATCAATTTTATCAGAAAAAAATACTTTTATTATGGAAGTTTTTCCAACTTTTCTTTTAGAATATAAAACAACATTAAAGTTATTTAAAATCATTTTATTTAATTGTTCTAAATCTTCACATCTTGCACAAAAATTTTTACCACAACATGAATATTGATATAAAAATGGATTCAAATTTTCTCCTTACTACGTATCTTCTTTTGATACTTTTAGTATCTATTATATGATGTTCTCAAAATATTTTAATGAATATTTTAGTTAAAACGGCATTAATAAAATAACATAATATCATAATAAAAAAGAAATAGTTTATTAATTTAATATAATTTTAATAAATTTACCTTTAATTCCCAATAGTATCTTAAAAAAAGACCATATATTATCATAATAAGATACAAATAATATTCTTTAAAGAACCCATTTTATCACTATTTTATGAACTTTATTTATTATCAGTTAAGGTTAGCTTATGTATGATTTTGTATTAGGTATAGTTATAAAAGAGATTATTTATATTAATATTTAACAAATTATTATTAATATTATTTATATTTAAAATTATATTATATTATTAAATTTATATTATTTAGGGTATTAATAATTTTTTAAAACAAAAGGAGAGCTAATGAATATCGAAATTTCCAGAAGAAAATTTCTTCAAGGAAGTATCACACTTTCTGTCATAGGTGGAATGACGGCAACTAACCTTTTTTCTAAAGAAGAAAAAAGTGGGAAGATTAAACTTACAACAAAAACAGGTACCTCTAATGTTAAAGAGGTAGCAACACTTTGTGAAATGTGTGTAAATAAATGTGCCTTAATAGCAAGGGTAGAAGACAATGTAGTTACAAAACTTGATCCTAACCCACATTTTCCAAAGTCTAGAAACATGCTTTGTGCAAGAGGAAATGCTGGTATTCAAGCACTATATGATCCCGATAGACTTAAATACCCTATGATAAGAGTAGGAGAAAAAGGGGAAGGAAAGTTTAAAAGAGTTACTTGGGATGAAGCATTTGAATATATTAAAGAGAAGACGGTAAAGATACTTGATGAAGAAAAAGATAACCGTTCTAGCTTTATGTTTTGTGCTGGAGAGGGGATGGCAGAACATACATTTAAAACTTTTTTCCAAGGATTTGGTTCATCAAATTGGCTAAATCACTCTTCAATATGTTTACAAACTGTAGCTTCTGGATATGGAGTAACTATTGGGAAATATCCTCAATCAGATTTAGAAAATGCAAAATATATCATAATGGCAGGAGCTAATAGAGCAGAAGCAATTGTTACTCCTGATACTATGGATGGAATGAAAAATGTTAAATCTAAAAAAAATAGTGGAAAACTTATCTGTGTAGACCCCAGATTTACAAACACTGCAGCAAAATCTGATAAATGGCTTGCAATAAAACCAGGGACAGATTTAGCTTTTGTGCTAGCACTTACATATGTAACGCTTAAAGAGGAACTATATAATAAAGAATATGTAAATAAAAACTTTAATGGTTTTGAAGAATATAAAAAGATGATTTTAACCAATGACTACACTCCTAAATGGGCACAAGAAATTACGGGTATTGATTCTGAAGATATTTATGAGATTGCAAGAGAGTTTATGGAAAATGCACCAGAAGCAATATATTATCCAGGTAGAAGAAGTACTTTTGCCAAAAATGATTTCCAGCTTAGACGTGCAACTGCAATATTTCAAGCCCTCGGTGGAGGAATAGACTGTAAAGGCGGTCTAATATTTGGGGATACTTTAAAGATAAAAGGTCATGAAGAGGTTCTACCTATGTATGAAAATGCAGCTTCAAGAGCTGTTGTAAAAAATAAAAATAAAAAACCAAACGAAGCGGGATACGATGACTGTGCCGTAGTAAGTGGTGGTGGTTCATGGATAAGTTGGAGAAATCATTTCTTAGAAGATAAACATCCTTATAACGTCAGAGGTATGTTTTGTTACAAGCATAATCCTATGATGAATATGCCAAATTCTACAAAAACAGCACAAATGCTCAAGAAAATGGAACTTGTAGTATGTATTGATACTATGCCAAGTGATACAGTGATGTATGCTGATGTAATTCTTCCTGAATGTACATATTTAGAAAGAACTGATCCTGTAAAAACTTTTGGCGGAGCTGAACCATCAATAGCACAAAGAAATAAGGTAATAAAGCCTATGTATGAAAGCAAACCAGTCATAGAGATAATGAGAGGATTAACAAAAAAAATATCTAAACCTCTCTTTGAAATTACAAAAAAATATGATGAAGAAGTTATTGATGCCATTGAGGATTCAAGTATAGAAGAGGTTTATAAAGAGTTTGATTTAACTATACCTTTTATCCACTCTCAAGAAAAATTAAACGAACACGCTGTTAGCAACTATCCAGATGCTGCTGAAAAATTGAAAAAAGTAGGTGTATACTATCCAAATATGGAAAAGTATTATAAACAATTATCTGTAAATGAATTTGAATATTATCCAAAAAATAAAAAAAATTACAGTATTAATAGTGGAAAACCATTAACTCCTTCTGAAAAAATAGAGTGTAATCTAAAAACCCTTGCAAAAAAAGGGATAGATCCAATGCCTATTTGGAGAGAGGAATATAACTATAAGATACCAAAAGGAAAATTCAGACTTATGACTGGACGACATGCTCAGTTTACTCAAAGTGGAAGTGCAAATAATTCTATGTTAAGAGATTTAATGCATCAAAACTATATTTGGATAAACAAACGTGTTGCAATATCAAAGAATATTAATTTTGGAGATATGATAGAAGTAAGTTCAAAAATAGGAAAAACAAGACTAAGAGCTTATCCAACAGAAAAAATAGCTCCTGATAATCTCTTTTTTATACATGGATTTGGACAAGAAAGTTCAGCACTTACATGGGCATATAAAAATGGTGGCAATGACAATGCTGTTATAGAAGATGTAATGGAACCAGTTTACGGTGCTGCAGCAATGCATGAAACAAATGTAGAAATAAGAAAGGTGTAACGATGGCAAGATATGCGATGGCTTTAGATTATAAAAAATGTATAAACTGTAAAGCCTGTGAAACAGCCTGTAAAGAGGAAAATGGTGTCTTACTTGGAGCAGATAAGCATAGAATATGGGTAGGTGTAAAAGAGATAGAGGGAGAGTATCCTAATTTAAGCATAGCTTCAAATACTTTTTATCCAAGCCAGTGTCAACACTGTGATGATGCACCGTGTCAAGAGGTATGCCCAACAAATGCAACATATTATGATAAAGATGGACAAGTTAGAATTGATCCAGACAAATGTATTTTATGTAGTTACTGTATGAATGCTTGCCCTTATGATGCAAGATATGTTGATGATAGGACTATGACCGTTGATAAATGTACCTTTTGTACAGATACAAGACTTGCAAGAGGAGAGACTACAACAGCATGTCAAAATACCTGTCCAACAAAAGTCAGAATATTTGGAGACTTAGACGATCCAAATAGTGAAATCAGTCAAGTGCTTAGAGATAGGGAACATTTTACTTTAAAATCTAATCTCGGTACAAATCCGAAATTATTTTATCTAATTTAAGGAGTCATTATGAGTATAAAAGAATTTATTACAACAATACCTATCAATAAAGTATCACTACGAGATATTTTATCTTTTGAAAAAACTCCTCTAAACTTACTGCTTGCAGCAGTTATTATAGTTTTTTTAGTTTTCTTTGCAATAGGAATAGGTATGTATCTTTTACATGGACATCATGCATACAATGTCACAAGAGAACATCCGTGGGGTCTTTTAATCGCAGTATATATTTTTTTTGTGGTTAGTTCAACAGGACTTTGTATAGTTGGTTCTTTGGGTGATGTTTTTGGCTTTAAAGATTATATAGAGATCTCAAAAAGAGCTATTTTTGGTTCTATTGTGACTATTGTAGCTGGGTTTGCAGTAATTGCATTTGAAATAGGTCATCCAGTGACTATGATAATATATAATATTTTAACTCCTGGATTTACTAGTGCTATCTGGTGGATGGGAACATTATATGGACTTTATCTAACTTTTATGATTATAGAGTTTGTATTTTTACTAAGACATGATATGAAAATGGCAAAAATATTTGGTCTAACAGGTCTACTTGTAGGACTAGCAGCACATTCAAATTTAGGTGGAGTATTTGGATTTTTAAATGCTAGAACTATATCAAACGGTGTTTTTTATCCTACGTATTTCATCCTTACTGCGTTTATCACAGGAATTTTCTTGGCATTTATTATGTATGGATTTAAATACAAGCTCAAATTTAGCGAAAACTCAACTAAAATGCTTACAAATTTAGCAAAAATCCAAGGATTATTACTCTCTATTCTTATATTTTTTGTTACTTGGAAAATGCTTACAGATATCTATGGTGGAATGCCAAATCGTGCAGATGTAGCACAACACATCTTGTTAAGTGGTACATTTTGGACAGAAGTTATTTTGGCTATGGTTATACCATTAGTTATTATATTAAAAAGTAGTGGTAAAAATGTTGTTGGAATGTTTTGGGCATCAATAAGTGGAATGGTAGGGATTTTTTTTATGAGATATAATCTAGTTCATGATACTCAGCTTAAACCTTTGCAAATGTTAAAAACAAGTGAATATCAATTGGTACCCACATGGGTAGAATATTTTCCATCAAGTGCTGAGATAATGATATCTCTTGGTGGGCTTGGATTTTGTTTATTGCTTTACTATATTGGTACAAAGGTATTTGATTTAGATTAGGATAAATCTTAAAAAAAGGAGGTTGGAGATGGTTAATTTTATGATTACGCTTTTAAAAGCACTTATTGTATTTGCAATGGCTCTTTTTATAATTCCATATGAAATTATAAAACGAAATATACGAAATTCCAAGGAGGCTAAATGAAAAAAATTTTTATACTGTTGTGTTTATGTACAATATTATTAGCAGATGATGCTATGGTTATACCAAAAGATATAGCATTACAAAAAGCAAAAAATGCCGTTCATAAACTTCATTCAATATTAAGTTCAAATGTAAAAGCAAAATATCAGCAAGAGGGAGCACTTTCTGCTGCAAAGTTTTGTGCATTTGAATCTTATTCAAAGATAAAGGAGATAAATGAAGAATTAGGAAATAAGGTATCTATCAAAAGGGTAAGCTTCTTTAATAGAAATCCAAGCTCTTTTCCTCAAAAAGATGAAGTAAACATCTTAAAAGCGTTTGATCTTATTGAAAGATCTGATGCATATATGCCTAAAGAGATTATTCAAATGGTGGGATATGATATATATAAAGTTTATTTTCCAGCGACAATGTCAAGCAAAACATGTAAAAAATGCCATGCTGAAAAAACTATGGTAAATCCCAAAGTCCAAAAGATTTTCGAAGAAAAATATCCTTATGACAAAGCATACGGATTTAAAAGTGGAGAGGTTAGAGGTGCTGTAATAGTAACAGTAAAAATAGAAGATAATGATAAAAATCTTAATAAAAGGAATGAAAATGAAAATAAATAGATTATTAGTAGGAACATTAGTTATATGTGGTTTAAGTATAAGTGCAATAGCACAAGAGTATTCACAAGGTGAAATATACAATGCGATGTGTCAAAAGTGTCATGGAAAATTTGCTGAGGGTAATCCCCTTAAAAAAGGACCTTCTCTTATAGATAAAACAAAAGAAGAGTTGTCTGTAGATCTTTTTGAACTTGACCATGATGGTTACCAATCATCAGGAACAGGACATGATATCATGGAATATAATCTTGGAGTTATAGAAAACAAAGGTATGATAGTAGATCCAGATAAAATGGCAGCTTATATCTACAAAACTTTTGGAAAAAAAGAAAAGTAACTAAAAAATTGGGATAGCTCATAAAGAGCTAAATTCCCAATTTTATAAATCAGTAACGACTATTTTAAAATAGATAAAATATTTAAAAGAATATCTCATAGCTTACATTTTCTCTCGTGATTAAATCAGTGCGGGTATCAATCTTAAAACCACTATTTAAAAGTGCATTTTTCACTATTGCTTTATTGTAACTATGGACATCTTCGCAAGATAAATATTCTTGGATATCTATCCATTTTGATTCCATAATCTCTTCAATATCTATGATATTTATCTTTTTTGTTATTGCAGTTGCACGGCAAACTACATATAGATTTGATTCCCCAAATTGTGCAGGAGAAAAATGTCCAAGACTTACAATAGATTCAAATTCTACTTCAATACCTGTTTCTTCATACACTTCTCTTTTCAAAGCAGTTGAGATATTTTCATTATCATCTATATGTCCACCTGGGAGTTTATATTGTTTCCAAATTCTATCTTTGATTACTAATAATTTATCACCATCTATTACAACTGCCCCTACTCCTAAAGTATGATTTGTAGCTGTTGGGATAATAGGTTTTACAATAAGTTTTTTTATAAGTGTAATATCTCTTTCATTACAATGGTGAAAAACAAAATCATGTTTTGTAAGCATTGGGATAAACTGTGATTGCTCGATAGAAAGCTTTATCCATAAAAGTTTTTTATTTTGAATTTTTTCTATTATCAAAAAAAGCTCTTTTTCAAACTCTATAACACTATTTGGGATAGTTGAGCCATCTACTGTTATACCATCATATTGATCATGTTTTAGAGTTATATTTGTAAATTCAAAGCTCTCTATCATATTTCTAAATCCCTTATCTTATATCTTTAATTTTAACATATCAAACTTCAATTACAATTTTTTAATGTAAACTCTTTTGAAAGAAACTCTTTTCCATTGACGATAATTGTTAGAGTGTGAATACCATCATAATATTTTCTTGTAGTGACATATTTAAAATGATGAGATTTTTCTACAAATAATTCATCTGTTTTTACAACTTTTTCTGATATTTTAAAAACTTTATAATTCATTTTTTTATTTTGTCTTACAAACCCTAGTTTATATTCTATTCTTAATTTTTCTAAAATATTTTTTGATTTAATGTTAAATGAAAAATTCAAATACTCTTCCATATCCAATTCATCATCTGCTATTAAATCTACTACTTCTATACCTTTTGCATCATAACCAAAAAGTTCTAATACCTCTTTATCACCAGTTTTTAGAAGTGTTCTTGAAGCGTGCTTAACTACCCAATTTGTATTTTTTGATTTTCCATACCACTTTTTAAAAAGCTCTTTTACTAGAGTTGGATTATCTTTTGATATATCATTAAGATTGTTTGCTACACTTTTTCTTACATATTCACTCTTATCATTTTTTAAAAGTTCCAGTACTTCAAGTACTTTTGATGGATCTTTTTTGTACTTTTGAAGTGCCATTCCCCAAGGAAGTCTTGAACGTGAACCTTCACTTGCTAGTCTTCTGATATGTTCATTTTGATCTTTTGTCCACTCTTTTAAAGTTTCAATTAATTGTGGATATTTTACTAAAAAAGGTCGTATAGCAAATTCACTAGAGGAGTTTTGTGTAAAAAGTTTTAATGCTTCAATAGAAACTTCATACTCTTCTATCCCATATACTTCTACAAAATCAGGAAAGATAAGATGAAATAACCCACTAAACTTATCTTGAACTAGACTTAATATCTCCAAAACTTTTTTATAATCGTTAGGTAAAAACACTCCAAGAGATAATGTTATTGCTCTTATTCTTTGTTTTAACTCTTTTTTTTCCCATTGTTCATTTATCAATGAATCTATAAATTCATCTTTAAAAAATGGTTTATATACAAGTTCTATCTCTTTGGCTAATTTTGTTATCTCATTTTTATTATATATATTTTTAAAAGGTTCCATCTAGTTTTTATATCCTTTTTTGACAAAAACATTATAGCTTATTTTTTAAATAACAATTATAGTTTTAATGTTTTAATTCAGATATACTGTATCCACAAACGCGTATTGCAACTACTACAAAACTCGCTTCTTAGGTCTAATACCCATAATTTGTACAGAATTTAAAACTCTTAAGCATCTGAGACAGAGCAAATATAAATAAACAGACAAATCTTCAGAACTCATCCTTCGTCCATACAGTCATACTTATTGAATTTTATAAAAGGAAATTGATAGATGAACACATTTAAAAACAAAAATGCCAGAATTTATGGTTGAATATCCCTGTATTTTGGCACTTTAAGTGTGAATGGGCGAGATGATTTATATTTAATATGTTAATATATCAGCCAAACTAATTAAAGAGAAGCTTTTATGTTACATATTACATCTGCACTTATACCCGTTTTTTCACTTATTCTCATTGGATATTTTTTTAAAAGAATAAAATTTCCATCTCATGAATTCTGGCCACAAGCGGACAAACTTACTTATTATGTTCTTATGCCTTCACTTTTAATATACAATTTATCAACTGCTTCACTAGATACTCAAAATAGTTTTGGCTTTGTTTCTTCTGCGATTTTAGCAATATTTTTTACAATGATTATCCTTATAATTGTAAATAAAATAGTACCAACAAATCCAAATAGTTTTACCTCTATGGTTCAAGGATCTATTCGATTTAATACTTATGTTTTTTTAGCACTTAGTGGCTCTATATTTGGTAATGAGGGTTTAATTTTATCAGCTATTATATTAACTTTTGCAATTCCATTTATAAATATTTTATGTATATCAGTTTTTGCAATATATGTTTCAAATGACAAATTAAATTTTTTATATCTATTAAAATCAATTGTTACAAACCCATTAATTGTAGCTTGTATTATTGGTGGTTCTATTAATTTTTTAGGAATTCACATCCCTCTTGTAATAAATAATACTCTAGAGATACTTAGCAATGCTGCCTTACCTATGGGGCTTTTATCTGTAGGATTTGGACTTGTAATAAGAGAGATTAAATCATCAAAAAGAGCACTTGTCATTGCAAGTATAGGGAAACATCTTATTTTACCTATTTTAATCTATACATTTGGAAAGTTTTTTGGAATAGATGGGATGATGTTGTCTATTTTAGTACTATTTGCTGTACTTCCAACAGCACCATCATCTTTTATCTTAGCAAGACAATTAGGTGGAGATGTACAACTTATGTCATCTATTATTACAGTACAAACTCTACTATCCATATTTTTTATACTGTTTGTTTTACACTATTTTATCTAGTTTTGTACTTTTTTTCCTATTAAACAATACAACCGCAACAAAAGCAAATAAACATCCGATTATAGTTGAAAGTACAACAACTTCATTGTAGATTACTAAACTAGAAGAGATAGCCCCAATAGGAACTATAAACATAAACACCCCTGTTTTATGTGCCCCTATTTTACCAGCCGAAAGGAAAAATAGTGTTGTAGCAAAAGTTCCTGGTAATATCCCTATGAAAATAATATTTGACCAAAAAAGCCAATCATAACTAGAAAATGCAAAAGGATGATAGGGTAATGCAAATAACATATTAATAATACACGCTATTGCAAAAACAGCCATCGTATAAAAAAGTGGGGAAACATAAGAGGATGCTTTTTGTGAGAGTATTGTAACTATTGCCCAAATAATCGCACACTCAAAGAAATACAAACTATCTGCATTTAAAAACTCTAAACCATCAAAAGGTATACGAAGTAGAATAATAGCTCCTAAAAAACCTATAAATAAAGCAAAAATTTGTCTTGAAGTTATAGCTGTTTTAAAAATTACCACAGATAAAAAATAGGTTACTATAGGAGCAACTGCTGTTACTAATGTCCCTCCATATCCAGCTTCACCGTGAGACAATCCCTTGAAAAAAAGATAATTAAAAAGTGCAGTAAATAATCCCCCTAAAAGCATATAAAAATAGCCTCTTCTATTTGTTCGTAATGATACTTTTAAATAGAATATCACAGGAACTATCGTGATAAAAGAGATAGCATAACGCCAAAAAGCAGCAACAGGTGCATTTGAATGCTCTGTGGCTACTTTTCCTGAAGTCCATGCTATTCCCCAAAGTATCATAGCTATAATCATCCCTATATAATATTTATAGGAGGTTTCACTTTTATTCAAATTTTTCCTTTTATATTAAATCGTTAAATTGATTTTTCTAATATCTTAACTACTACAGCTTTATTTATAGTTTCTCTATCTCCAAAGTGTGTAAAGCCATGTTTTTCTAAAAGTGTTGTAACTTTTTCTATAATTTTTGTATCATCAGTATAGGAAGATATTTTCAACTCTATATCTAATGATTCATAAAAAGCTCTAATTTTTTCAATTACTATTGTAGAATCATTTGTATCTAATCCAAATACATTTTTTCCCATTTGTAAAAGTTTATCATTTTTTTCATCTTTTAATACTATCAATAAATTTGGTTGAATAATAGCTAAAGTTCTCGCATGGTCAATCCCATATAATCCACTTAACTCATGTCCAATAAAGTGTGTAGCCCAATCTTGAGGAACTCCTAAACCAATAAGACCATTTAAAGCTTGATTTGCAAGCCACATAAGGTTTGCGTACCATAAGTCATCTTTACTTTCAAAATTATCTGCTAATTCTAACAATGCTCGTAAAATACCTTCACTATAATAATCTTGTGCTAAAGCACCATGTGGTTGTGTAAGATACTGTTCACAGGTATGTACAAAAGAATCAACTATACCATTTACAAGTTGTCTCTCATCTAAACTTTTTAAAACATCTGGGTCTAATATAGCAAACTTGGGATATGAAAACGGTGAGTGAAAAAATCTTTTTTCTTTTGTTTCAGCTTTTGTGATAACTGAACCAGTATTTGATTCACTTCCCGTCGCTGCTAAAGTTAAAATAGCACCTATTTTTAAAGCTTTTGTAGGTGAATATTTCTCTTCAAGTAAATCCCAACCATCTCCATCATAATAAAAGGCATTTGCTACATATTTTGCACCATCAATAACAGAACCACCACCAACAGCTAAAACAAAATCTACATCATTTTCTCTACCATAAGCGATTGCTTTATCCAAAATCTCTTTTGTTGGATTTGGCTCAATTCCTCCAAACTCAAACCAAGTAAAATCCTCAAGTGCATTTTTAACTTGGTTATATACGCCATTTTTTTTAATACTTCCACCACCGTATAAAACTAGAACTTTTTCCTCTTTTGATATGAGCTCTGATATTTTTTCTATTTTACCTTGTCCAAACTCTATTTGTGTTGGATTTATATATGAAAATTCCATTGTATTCCTTTTTAATTTTTAATCTATTTATTGATTGATTGTTAAATGATCTATTTTTCTAGTCTTTAAATTCAAAACCTTGCATAAAGCTTCTTTGTTTTATAAAAAATTTTTCTTTAATTTCTCTTCAAATTTTTCTAACTCTAATCCTAAATCTAAATCACCTTTAAATATATCATGTACTGAATAAGTTTCTAGTTGTTTTGCTCCACAAAATTGAAATGTTTTATGTACTGCAAAGTTAGCTTGATCGACACTCAATCCTTCAAAAAAGCCATCTTTATTGTTAAATTCACTTGCAGGACAATTGTATGTAAGACTTAACATATATTTTTTTTCAGTCATTAAACCACCACTACCATATTTTTTTGAAGCATCATCTCTACTTCTCCCATCAGTTGTATAGGTAACAGTTCCACCTCCACCAGAGAACACCTCATCAATATACTTTTTTGTTATCCATGGCACTGTCATCCAATAAACGGGGTATTGAAATAAAATATAATCTGCCCATGCAAATTTTTCAACTTCCTCTTTTACATCATATCCTTTATCTATTGCTGTATTTTTTACTTCAAATCCATTAGTTGTAATAAACTCATTTGCTTTATCAATATAGCGTTGTGTTAGTTTACCTTCTGCAATATTTTCATAATATTGATGTCCGTTAATAATCAAAACTTTTTTCATCATAAACTCCTTTTATTGTGAAATTATAATTCTTATTAACTTAATTCTCACTTACTTTATTTTAGGTAAGTAATGGAGTTTTATTTTCTTTATGTTATAATATAATTTTAAAGGATTTAATAGTGTATTATATAAATGATAAAGAATATAAGTGTTCTGTAGCAATTACACTTGATGTATTCAACGATAGATGGAAATTAGCAATTATATGGCATCTACTTGATGGTGATAAAAGGTTCAAAGAGTTACATGAAATTGTAAGTGAAATTACTCAAAAAACATTAACTGTAAAATTAAAAGAGTTAGAGGAAAAAAATATTATCCATAGAGAAGTCTTTGCCGAAGTTCCACCTAAAGTTGTATATTCACTCACAACTATAGGTAAAAAGCTACAACCAGTACTAGAAGCTATGTATAAATGGGGTATCTCATATACTTCAGCACATGGTAAGATTACAGATGAGAATAAGTGTGAGACAAACATCTGTTCTTAAACAATAATCAAAATACTTAAAAGGCTTCTCTTATGAAAAAAATTTTATTTATATCTGTTTTTATCTATACTTTTCTTTATGCATCAAATAGTGGAGAAAAGCTTTATCAAATATCAACTATTAATGCACTTTTATCAGGCTATTATGAAGGGGATAAAACTGTTGCTGAACTTCAAAAAAATATAGATTTTGGACTTGGAACTTTTGATGGTATAGATGGAGAGATGGTTGTGTATGGAGATACTATCAAGGGGTACTTATAGGATATTCTCTTCCAGAATATTTTGGAAAATTTAATGTACCGAGGTATCATTTTCATTTTTTGAGTGAAGATAAAAAATTTGGTGGTCATGTTTTAAAAGTGGTATTAAACAATGCCATAATATATCTTGATCTATTACATAATATAGATATTCAACTTTTAAAAACAAAAAAGTTTCAAGAGGGAAAATTAGAATCAAGAAGTAAAGACTTTGATAAGGTTGAAAAAGAGGTCAAAAATTGATACAAAATAAGATAATACTAACTATATTAATTGCAATAAGTTTAAATCTATATGCAAATGAAACTACAAAGGTAAGTGATAGTAAACTCAAACAGATGATTGGTCAAATGCTTATTATTGGGTTTGATGAGCGTATTATCAATGAAAATAGCCCAATTGTAAAATATATACAAAAATACAATATAGGTGGAGTGATACTTTTCGATAGATTTTATCAATATAGAGATAAAATCAAAAATATAAGCTCACCCAAACAACTCCAACTTTTAACTTCAAAACTTCAAGAGTATTCAAAAAACAAACTCATAATCTCTATAGATCAAGAGGGTGGAAAAGTTCAAAGACTCAAAAAGAGTTATGGATTTCCTTCAACACCAAGTGCAAAAGAGATATCAAAAAAGAGTTTAACTCAAGCAAAAAAGTTCTATACAACGCTATCTGAGATGTTATATCAAAATGGTATAAACTGTAACTTTGCTCCAGTTGTTGATTTGAGTATCAATAAAAACAACTATGTGATAAAGGGTTTAGAACGCTCGTATGGGGAAACTCCCCAAGTAGTAACAAACTATGCAACTGTTTTTATAGATGCACTTGAGTCTAAAAATATCATCAGTGTACTCAAACATTTTCCAGGACATGGTTCATCAAAAGATGATTCACATAAAGGGTTTGTAGATGTTACAGATACTTGGAATAAAATAGAACTAGAACCATACAAAAAACTCATACAGAACTCAAAAGCAAAAATGATTATGACAGCTCATGTGTTCAATAAACATTTAGACCCAAACTATCCAGCTACTCTTTCATACAAAGTTAATACCAATCTTTTAAGAAAAAAGTTAGGTTTTGAAGGGGTTATTGTAAGTGATGATTTACAAATGAAAGCTATATCTGAACACTATAGCCTAAAAGATACAGTAACTCTTGTGATAAATGCAGGGGTTGATATGCTTCTTTTTGGAAATCAGCTAGCAACTCAAGATATTGATCAACTTATCAATGTGATATATTTACAAGTTCAAAATGGCTCGATAAGTTATAATAGGATTATTGAATCAAATCAGAGGATAGAAAACTCAACCACTATGGACTGAAAGTCCATAGGTTGCATAGGGACTAAAAGTCCCACTGATTCAATTTACTCTAAAATAATAGTATTATTATCTTGGTTCGATGGGTTTCTATGATG
>Ga0209345_10001548_pt1 | contig 27170 bp, 29 predicted proteins | sample Cruoilmetagenom7_FD_187294 | JGI IMG/M metagenome (GOLD analysis project Ga0209345, IMG submission 187294) | Oil polluted marine microbial communities from Coal Oil Point, Santa Barbara, California, USA - Sample 7 (SPAdes) (version 2) | ecosystem: Environmental > Aquatic > Marine > Oil seeps ...
GATCTGGGGTGGAAACCGGTGGCGCTTGTAGCGGATGTCTTGATTTCGCATCGCCACCAACTACGCTGACAACCCTAGGCCAGCAATGTGCAGGGCGTTAACGTGACAACACCTGAGATTGTCCTACATCACTGCCGCTCTGGAGATAAAGATAAGGCTGTCGCAGCCCTGCAGACGCACATACGCGCGCAAGTTTGAAACTATGTCCGCTCTTTCCTCGTGCCTCATTGTAAGCCTGCCTGAAATTTTCGGGCAAAGGAGCAATGATGCAGAACGCCACCGCCCTCATGGGTCACTCCACGCTGTCGATCTGGCTGGCCACCCGTCGCTTGCCGCTGGCTCGCTGCGGTGTGACCTTTGCCTGGATTGCGGTGTTTATATATGCGGCATCAAATTCCATCGTGACTTTGCTGGTCGATATCGGAGCCGCCAACCCCGTTGACGAAGGGCGCAACACCATCAGCTACGTGAACCTGCTGCTTCTTGGGTCGGTTCTTTCGGTCATTCCGATGGTTTTCATTTTCCAACATGACTGGACCCGAGCCAATATCGTGCGGCTGAACCGCCGCGATTGGTGCATGATGACACTCTCTGCCTTTCTGTCTTCGGCGCTGACACCGGGGCTGTTCTTTTACGCTCTTGCCAATACCAGCGTGATTAACGTGGTGTTGGTCTCGCGGATCGAACCGCCGCTCTTTCTTCTGGCCGCGTGGGTGGTTTTGAATGAACGAGTGCACCGACGCACGATGGTGGCCGGACTGATCGCTTTCGCCGGCGCTATAGTGGTGATCGGCATGCGCAATAGTGGTGGGTTCGACGCGCTTGGGACCGGCGAATGGGCTACTGTGGCTGCAACGCTTTCTTACGTGGCCTCGACACTTGTGACCCGTGTAAGCTTGCGCGACATTCCGTTGGGCATATTCTCGATCTATCGTACAATCGCGGGAGCGGTGATCTACTTCGTGGTAATCTCAGCCTTCTATGGCCCACAGGTATTTCGCGATATCTTCGCGCCGATGCTCTGGCAGTGGGTCTGGCTATATGCGGGTGTGGTCATAGTGTTGGGCCAGCTTGCCTGGAATATGGCATTGAAATACGCTCGTGCCTCTGAGCTGTCGCTCGCAACGTCCTTCTCGCCGCTGGCCGCCATACTCATCGCGATGGTGCTGTTGGGCGAAAGTGCAGGACCAGGCCTAGTGCCGGGGGCAGCGCTGATCGTACTGGCCATTGCAATTGGCAATGGTTCCGTTGCGCTGAAGCGATCCGAGCATGCCAAAGTCGTTTGACGCTCATGATTGTGAGCCTATCCGCAGCACAACGAAGATCGTGCGTTAAGTCCCGCCGACTTACATGTTTCCTTAGGCACACACACTTTAACGCGACTGCTTGCTAACCTGTCCTGAACCAGTGAGTATGGCACTTGAAAACCAACTGCGTGGACCATGTTCCGGAACCTATTGCCCCTCACAGCTCTCCTGATGGGATCAGCCTTCCTGCTGTTCGCAGGTGGTGTGAATGGCCTGATCCTGCCTGTGCGAGGCGAGGCAGAGGGTTTCACCGCTGCGTCGCTTGGCCTTCTTGGGACTGGCTGGGCGATTGGTTATGTCGCGGGATGCCTGCGAACGCCGGCCTTGGTGGCTCGCGTCGGCCATATCCGTGCTTTCGGCGCAATGTGTGCCATCGCAGCAATTGCAGTCCTTTTGTCTTTGATCCTCATTACTCCGTGGGTCTGGATACCTGTTCGAGCGCTATCCGGGTTCTGCTTCGCCGGGGCCGCAATGATCGTGGAAAGCTGGCTGAACGAACGCTCAGAGGCGGCGGCACGCGGTCGGATTTTCGGAATCTACACAATGGTCAATCTTGTTGCGACCACCGCAGGGCAGATGGTTCTGACTTTAGGTGATCCATCGGGCTATTTCTTCTTCGTATTGGCAGCCATGGTCTATTGTCTGGCAATGCTGCCGACTGCCATATCCGCCACGTCAACACCCAAGCCACTGACCAGCGTTTCCCTCAACCTGCCGAAACTCTGGAAAAACTCTCCGATCGCGGTCTTTGCGGTGCTTATGGTCGGTGTCTCCAATGCGTCCTTCGGCACGCTGGCCGCAGTCTATGCCGCTCGAATTGATCTTTCTCTCAGCGACATCGCATTGTTTGCCAGTATACCGATACTCGCAGGCGCAGCCATGCAGATACCGGTTGGAATGATGTCGGACAAATTGGATAGACGTATCATTCTTATCGGAATTGCGGCTACTTCGCTCATCGTGGACGCACTATTTCTCTTTGGCGCATTCACGCGTCCATGGGTCGTAATGTCCCTCGCAGGACTATTTGGAGCGACCGTTTTCTCGTTGTACCCGGTGATCGTGGCCCACGCGAACGACCACGCGGAACCCGGCGCGTTTATCCAGGTCAGCGGCGGACTGCTTCTGGTCTATGGTATAGGTTCAATCATTGGTCCCTCCGTGGCGGGTATGGCCATGACCGCTTACGGCGCATCTACTCTTTTTGTCGTGACAGGGGCTGCGCATATTTCGCTGGTGCTGTTCGCCCTGTATCGTGTCAGAACCGCACCTGCTGTTGCAGCGGGTGACAAAAGGACGTTTCAAGCCAAGCCTCTGGCGCGCATGTCCACGCCGGAGACCGCTGCGCTTGCGGCAAATGCGGAAGAGCTGGAGAGCGACCGCGCTCAAAGCTCCACCGAGAGTGTAGACCCTGAAGCTGCTGCGCTCGAAAGGTAGTGGTTATCTTCACAGCAGCTTCAATTTGGAAGTTAATTCTCTTGATTGGTCTGGGTCGCATTTGTGCATGGCATGGTTCACCAACGCCGCGTCACTTGCATTACACCGCGACACTCTCACGCTAGCCCCGGCTGAGCGTCTAAATACCGATGGCGGCATTTGTCACCAATTGTCATTTACTGTCATGATTACAATGATTTACTGTTCGTGATATCCTGCGCCCAAGGACGGTTCTATTCCAAGGCGGGGGCATGACGAAGCGCAAGACAGCAAATACGGCTGCAAGGGCTGGGGCAGAGGCCTCAGAATGTTCTCGGGTTAATCCAGCAACTCAAAGAGGACAGCAATGACGGCATCACAGAGGTCGCCCGATCTGCTTTGCTGAGCCTAGCCGATCGACTCACCAGTCTGACACAAGAAATCCGCACACTTGATCGCAAGATCCTTGCATGGCACCGATCGCGCGAAACAAGCCAGCGATTAGAAACCATTCCGCAAGTAATGGCATTCCTACAAGCGATGGCTGCGTCGGTTACGGACCCCTCGCTCTTCCGATCCGGACGCCAATTCGCGGCCTTTCTCGGGTTGGTTCCCCGACAGAGTTCATCCGGTGGCAAAGAGCGATTGGGGCGTATTACCAAAATGGGAGGCACCGGCGCTATTGGCCCGGCTGGGTCTCGCGCGAAGTTCTTACTTCTACCATCGCGCTCGTATCACACTGGAAGATAAGTATCTTCCTCTTCGCCACGCCATGAAGGAGGCCTTTGAAAGCAACCATCGTTGCTATGGTTACCGGCGCCTCAGAGCTTATATGACACGGCGCTCTATATCGATCTCCGAGAAAGTGGTGCGGCGCCTGATGAAACAGGAAGCTTTGGTCGTCCAAAAGCCCAAGCGGCGGCGTTACAGCTCATACCTCGGCGAGGTCAGCCCGGCACCTGAGAACATTATCAATCGAGACTTCCACGCGCCCGCTCCGAATGAGAAATGGCTGACTGACATCACCGAATTCCACATCCGCGCTGGTAAGGTTTATCTTTCGCCCATCATCGACTGCTTCGACGGCCTTGTCATTAGTTGGGCCATCGGGACCAAGCCGGATGCTAATTTGGTGAACACCATGCTTGATGCAGCAGTCGAGACCATCGCGGACAGCGAAACGCGGCCCATAATCCACAGCGATCGCGGAGGCCACTATCGCTGGCCTGGCTGGCTGGAACGTGTAGATGCAGCAAAGCTCGTTCGTTCGATGTCACGAAAGGCGAGATCCCAAGACAATGCCGCATGTGAAGGCTTCTTCGGGCGATTGAAGACTGAGTTCTTCTATCCTCGTGATTGGCGGGCTTTCACCGCGGCCCAGTTTATTGACGAGGTTGACGCCTACATCCGCTGGTATAACGAAACGCGCATCAAGATGTCCCTTGGCGGTCGAAGCCCAATCGAATACCGTAAAGGCCTAGGACTTATGACGTGAAAACAGTCCAAGTTTTTGTCCGCACCCCCGACGGGTCAATTCTCAGTGGCAATTAACAGACCTCGAGCTCGGCCCGGTGTTGATGGTGATAGCGCGGCGGCGACAACGTCACCTCGGGTTCGCCCGGTTGGCCGTCGCGCAGAACAAGGGCGGCAAGGGACTGCAGCAGCGCATGCAGCGCGGACGGTTTCGCGGGTGGTGGGCATTTGCTATTCGATCATTGGAGCCATAGCTGACCGCGGCAAAGAATCCCAGGTTGACGATTGATTTTTATTCAGATTCTGCATGCGCCTTCAGCAGGTCGCAGCCAACTCTTGTTAGTATTTGCAGATTTTTCACCTTCACTGACGAGTTATGAACAAGTCTCTCCGTTGATCATCCAGTTTTCCATAGATCGGGGCGACAAGGGCGGTTCTAGTGGTCATTGCTATCGAACAGGCATACAGTTGAGCTGAAATTTGTCCACATACAGGAAGCGCAACCATGACCCGCAAAACTTTGTACTTGCTTATTGGCCTGCTAGTTGTCGGTCTGGTTGTTGTTGGCTACTTGTACTATCAAGAAAGCCAAAGCGGCGTTCAAATCAAGATTGGAGATCAAGGTATTTCGATCGATGGAAATTAGGCAGTCTAAGCTGGGCGATGTATGCTCTGCTGGCTGCGATGCGTGAATAGCTGGTTCGGGTTTCCTGAAACCCATATGAGGCTAGAGACCGCTTTGGGCCGTGAGTGACTGTCGCCGATGCGAAGAGATCGCACTTTGCGAATGCTGGTCCCTACGCATTGCCGCCCCTTCGGTCAGTCTGCGCAACGCCTGCGGCTGACGACTGGACCATCCCGCGTTGCAGGCATCAGCCTATTTGCCCCGCCACCCAGTTCGCCACGATCAGCCCCGGCACGCCATCCACCACCCGCTCCGCATCCCGCGCGATATCCAGCCGCTTGTGCAGTTTGACCTGCGGCACCAGCAGGAAGATCGGCACGGTTGACACCCCGCGCCCGGTCTTGGACTTCGACGCCACCGCGCGACCCTTGGTGTTCAGCCTCCCCTCGGCCACAAGCAGGCTGGGTCCACGGCGACGAAAGACAAACCGCAGCCGCAACCCGGCGCGGCGCTCCCATTCGCCGGGGGTGATCCGGCCGCGGCGGGTCGATTTCCCGGCGGCCAGTGTTGGGATCGCCAGCCAGAACCCGTCCTTGGACCGGATCAACGGCCCGGTGTCATACGCGCCAGTGATCACCGGTGCCTTGGACCAGACGAGCGCCGCCGCGTTCAGGCTGTCGCCGGACTTCGGGAAGCTGGCGAGGCGGATAGAGTTACCAAGGCGGGTGCCGAGGCCCGCGCCGGTGATCTGGCCCCGCCAGGCGTATTTCAGGGATGTGCCCGCCTCCCGCATGGCGGCGGACACGACTTTTCCCCCGGCGGTGATTTCTGCCTGCATCAAGGCCGCAATGTCGGGACGGATGTCGAGTTTGAGTTTCATCACTGTTTTCGCTGAAAAGGCTACCGCACGGCCGGGAATCGCCGGAAATGGCGCGAAGGTGCTATCTGGACGGTTGCTAATATGAGATACGAGGCGAACTGGCCTTGGGATGAGAACATCAGCGATCTCGCCATTGAGGTTAAGCGCTGATCGTTCATTTCTGATAGTGCCAGAGTGACAGGCTTGTTGCCGCATGACGCGGCGCTCCTGCGGCATGTTTCATCCGAGTTTCTCGGATAGGCGTGCGTAGAATGGGAAGGACCCAAAATGGCTCTCGAAAGTCTGTTCGTGATACTCCTCGTTGGCGCCGTGGCCGGTTGGCTCGCAGGGCTGATCGTAAAAGGCTATGGCTATGGCCTGCTGGGCAATATCGTGGTCGGCATTGTCGGCGCGTTTGTGGCTGGACTCATTCTGCCAAGACTGGGGCTCAGTGTTGGCAGCGGAATTGCCGGTGCCATCATTCATGCCACGGTTGGTGCGGTGATCCTGCTTTTCCTGATCCGCCTAGTCAAACGCGCCTGAAGCAGGGGACTGGCGACGACGGCAGCGCGCGACGGGATCGAAGCCACGCAAAGCAGACGCAGGCGCAGGTGTCACTCAGGCAATGGATCGCAGATCCAGTGACCAGATCAGGCGTTCGCGGTCACGGATTGGCTCTCCCTGAATGGTGAAGCTGTCGGCCTCGATCACGATTAGATCGCCCGTGCGGGGGTCCGGCGGTTGCGAGACGTTGCGCGCGTTGCTCGTAAGCGCCTCGCCAATCCCCTCCTGCCGCTCTGAGGCTATCTGTGCGAGACTTGTTGTCGAGATGAGACATAGGACTGGACGGCAAAATGGACGGCTCTTTAGACGGCTCAATGGATGGTTACGCGGGCCGGATCGAGGTTTTGCAAGGCCGGTCGGGCCGGCGCATGCGGAGCGAGGCGGAACGGGCGCGGATCGCGGCGGAGAGCCTAGTGCCCGGGGCGAAGGTGGCGGATGTCGCACGGCGACATGACGTGACCCGCTGGCAGGTCTACGATTGGCGCAAGAAGCTGATGGCCGGCGCGTTGGCTCTGCCCGCCGGGACAGCTGACGAACCGATGTTCGCGGCGCTTGTCGTGGAGCTGAAGCCGGTGCGGCCTGCACCCGGCCCGAAACGGCGCGGCGGCGCGACCAGGTCCAGCAGGATCGAGATGGTGGTCGATGGCGTGACCCTGCGTGTGCCGCCGGACATGGATGAGGCGCAATTGACCAGGATGATCCGCGCGATCCGGGCGGCATCGCAATGATCTCGCCGGCTGGTGGGCTGCGCGTCTACGTAGCCACGCGTCCGACGGATTTCCGGAAGGGCATAGACGGCCTGGCGCTGCTGGTTCAGGAGGTTATGGGCCTTGACCCGTTCAGCGGCGCGGCCTTCGTGTTCCGGGCCAAGCGCGCGGACCGCATCAAGGTGCTGGTCTGGGATCAGACCGGCATCGTGCTGGTCCACAAGCGCCTCGAGGGAGCGAAGTTCGTTTGGCCCAAGGTTCAGGACGGCGTGATGAAGATGTCGCCTGCGCAGTTCTCAGCGCTGTTCGAAGGCCTCGACTGGCGGCTTGTCCGCCCCGAACGTGCGCGGCGGCCGGAACTGGCCGGGTAGCTGCGGCAGAGTGACTCGGCGATTATTTGTCGGTGGTGGTGATCCCGCCCGTGTGCTTGATCGCAGCCATGACCGACACCGCCCTGGCCGAAGAGAACGCGCTTCTGAAGGCCCGCCTCGCCGAGACCGAGGCGGCGCTGGCGGATGCGGTCGAGGCGCAGCGGCGGCTGGAAAGCATCGTCAGCGAATTGCGTCGGGAGAAGTTCGGGCGGAGGTCCGAGAAGCTCGACCCGGAGCAGTTCAATCTGCCGCTCGAAGATGTCGAGCTGGCGCAGGGCGTGCTGGACGCGGCGCAGGAGAAGGCGCGACGCGCACTGAAGGGGCAAGGTGCTGCCGAGAGGGGCGTGCCGAAACGCAACCGCGGCCATGCGCTTCGATTCCTCGAGGGCTATCACGGGCGGTTCGTGCAATGCGACGGCTATGAAGCCTATGACAAGCTCACCAAGGTCGACCGGCCTGAGGGCCCATGGACGCTCGTCCATTGCTGGACCCATGCGCGTCGGCGGTTCGTGAAGCGCCTGGAAAAGGACGGCTCACCGATTGCCGAGGAAACCCTGCGCCAGATCGCCGAGCTCTATGCCGTCGAGAAATCCGTGCGCGGCCTGGGTCCCGAAGCCCGGCTTGCCGCCCGGCGCGAACTCTCCGCACCGATCATTGCCGCCTTCCGCCCTTGGCTCGAGGCGCAGCTGTCGCGCATCCCGCGTTCGTCAAAGCTGGCCGAGGACATCCGCTACACCCTGGCGCGTTGGCCCGGCCTGACGCGCTTCCTTGAAGACGGCCGTCTGGAGCTGGACACCAACCCGGTCGAGAACCAGGTCAGGAAGATTGCTCTGACTCGGAAAAACGCCCTATTCGCCGGGCACGAGGTCGGCGCAGAGAACTGGGCATTGCTCGCCAGCCTGATCGCGAACTGCAAGATGTGCGACGTCGATCCGGTCAGCTACCTCTCCGACACGTTGCGCGCGTTGCTCGACGGTCATCCCAGAAGCCGAATCGAAGAACTCATGCCCTGGAACTTCGCGGTCGCGTCAAGCCGCGCCGCGTAGGGGATCGCCGAGGCGTTTACGGAGTTTCATCAGATGGGCGTTCTCGTGTGCATTTAAGCCCCCTCCACCATTGCGGTGGAGGGGGAAGTGTGGGGCCGATGTGGGGCGTTATTTTGGCACTAGAACAGCGTTGATGACATGGATCACGCCGTTGGACTGATCCACGTCAGCCACCGTCACTCGGGCCGCATTTCCGCTTTCATCGAGGATGTAGACGTTATTGCCTTTGACCTGAGCCGACAGAGCGTCGCCCGACACGGCGTTAAAGTGATAAAAGCCATCTTTGCTGGCACGAGCAGCGGCAATGATATCGGCGGCGGACCAGTCACCGGCGACCACATGGGCCGTGAGAACCTTTTGCAGCATGGCTTTGTTCTCTGGCATCAACAGCGTCTCGACCGTGCCTTCGGGCAGGGCTGCAAACGCATCGTTCACTGGCGCGAACACTGTAAACGGTCCCGGTCCTTGCAGCGTCTCGACAAGATCAGCGGCTTTCACTGCCGCAACCAGCGTCGTGTGCACCGGCGAGTTCACGGCATTTTCGATAATGTTTCGTTCTTCGAGCATGGACGCACCACCCACTGTCGGGTTCGCAGCGGAGACTGCGGTGGCGAGGGCAATGGCGGCGGTGGTGGTGAAAAAGGTCTTGAAGATCATTGGCTATTCTCCCTTGTTTTCAAAGGCTCGTCTGAGCCACTGATGGACAAGCCACGTCAGTCAAGACGCAGAAGTTTCAGCCTGCTCGAAGTTTTTCATCAGGGTGTCCGAGCCGCCCCTCACAAGCCAAAGTCTGCGCGGCCTTAAGCCCCGGTCACCGGGCCAGCCGCCAGAACGTCACCTGTAGGTGCCCCGGTCGGTGAGCCGCCCAATGGCTCGTCGCTGATCGCAAGTATGCTGCCCGCCAACTGGCGAGCAAGTGTGTCCGATAACGCAATACGCGCATTTGTGTCCGCCGGCAGCACCCCTAGTGAGACAGGCGCGCTCGCCCCATCCACTATGAGCCAAAGCTCCAGCACCCTACCTGGCAAGGCAGCGCCAGCCTGACGATCAATCACGAGCGTGTTGGTCTTGGCAGCAAGGCTGACGACCACGACGAGAGAGCGATCCTCAGCGGCAACGCTCGCCTTAAGGGAGGGATTGTACACATCTTGCGGGCCATACAAAGGTGAAAAGAAGACGGTGACCGCGATTATGAATGTAGCAACGACACCGCCAAAGATCCAACGCCAATAAGCGCTTGGCTTACGGGTGTCGGAAGCAAAGAGCCTGACGTCAATTTGCGTCTTGATCGTGAGTGGCGGTGTAACGGGCGGTATACTCGACGCAAACCACGCAAGCTGATCTTCCCAGTCCCGCACGAGGCTGCACAATGCAGATTCCTGGCCAAGACGCAACTCGAACGCCTTGCGTTCGTCTGCATCCAGAAGACGCAGGACGTACTCGCCGGCAAGGGCAGTGTCGTCGCTATGATCTTCTCTCGCAGTCATCGGCTCAGGCAGTCCCTCAGTTTCAAAAGGCTTCGGCGCAGCCGGGTTCGCATTGTGTTGAGCGGCACGCTAAAGCGCGCCGCCAAATCCTTGTAACTGTCACCGTCCAGATAAGCTCGGCGCACAGCCTCGGAGCGATCAGGTGCTAGCTCGTCGAGACAACCGTTCAGTCGTCCGCTCTCCGAAGACGCTATCGCCTCGGCCTCAGGCGTGGGGGACGCATCGGACAGGTCGTGAACCTCCTCGATGTGCACTGTCGCACCTTTTCGAGCGCGAAGCCGGTCGATCGCCGCATTCCGCGCCAGCGTGATGAGCCACGTCATGGGGCTGTATCCGTTGGCCCTGTAGAGACCGGCCTTCTGCCAAACTCGCACGAAAACATCCTGGAGTGTGTCCTCGGCTTCTGCCGTGTTCTTTAAGATACGAAGACAAACACCAAAAAGTTTCGCCGAGGTTGCATCATACAGCGAAGTAAACGCTGCGCGGTCACCAAGGCTCACGCGCAAAATCATCTCTTCGATGTCATCTCGACTGGTCATTCGACCTCTTTTATCTCGGAATTGTACAGTGCCAACATGCTACAGGGAAATCAGTAACACCAGTGGTAAGACAAAAGCGACAAAACTAATTCCAACCTGCGATCGAATACGCGGCGCCCCAGGCGGTGACCTGCCGTCACAGTGCCCTTTAGATCTGTGGCATTCCATAGATATGTCGGCCCCAATGCTAATCTACTTGATTACGAGGAACGGGTTTTCAGCGCTCAGCCTAGGATAGCGCACTCTCTGGCATCAGACCCTTTGGTTAGTTGATTCTCCCGAGCTATCTAGGGGTTATCAGGTGAACGAGAAACGCACGAAAGAGCTTGAAACTTATTCGTTGCTTGAGTCGTACCTTATGTAGGGAAGTGTTAACTGGACCTATTTTGGTCGACTGCGTTAAACAGGGGTGGCATAACATGAATTTTCAGGTGTTCCCTCTCGCACTGCAGCGCGCAAGTACCGCAGCAAACACCGTTTTGATCACATTGCTGTTGCTCGCTTCGGCTCCTGCGGCACGCGGCCATGAAGTCCTGCCCTCAATTGCCGAACTGAAGGTTGTCGACGGATTTCTGGAATTCGAGGTGCAAGCGAGCTTGGAGAGCTTTGTCGCGGGCCTTGATCTGTCAAACGTAGAAGACACTCGCGAGGCTGCAGAAACCAAGGTCTACGATGCCCTAAGAGCGATGGAGCCGGGCGACTTAGAGCCGCTGTTTCGCGATTTCTGGCCGCGGATGGCCGAGCAGATCGTGATTCGTGCCGGTCAAGTTGAGCTTAAACCCGAACTAACTAATGTCGAGATTCCTGTGGTCGGAAACCCCGATCTGGTCCGTCAGTCTGTCGTGGCGTTCCGCGCCGCTCTACCGGGAGAGACGGCGGCGGTGCAGATCGGATGGGCTGCGTCTTTGGGCGCGTTAGTTCTGCGCCAGCACGGTGTTAAAGAACCCTATGACGGCTACCATGACGGAGGCACGATCAGCCCCCCAATCCAGCTCGGCGGAGGCAGCCGGGCCTCCCCTTGGCAGGCATTCCTTGAGTATATTCCGATCGGTTTCGAGCACATCCTACCACGCGGGCTCGATCATATTCTATTCGTACTCGGGCTGTTCTTCTTGGCTGCACGATTACGCCTACTGCTTTGGCAGATTTCCGCATTTACGCTGGCCCACACTGTGACGCTGGCGTTGGGGGTTTTTGGTTATGTGAATCTTCCGGGTGCGATCGTGGAGCCGATCATTGCTGCGTCGATCGTCTATGTGGCGGTCGAGAACATCCTCACGGATGGGTTGAACCGCCGGCGATGCCTCGTTGTGTTCGGCTTCGGACTGCTGCACGGGCTGGGTTTTGCGTCAGTCCTGAAAGAATTTGGTGTGCCGGAGCAGAATTTCGTTCCCGCGCTGCTGGGGTTCAACTTGGGGGTGGAGTTGGGGCAGCTTACGGTGGTCCTTGCGGCCTTCCTTCTGGTCGGGCTATGGTTTAGGGGCACGACTTGGTACCGCTCGGTAATTGCAACCCCAGCTTCGGTTGCGATCGGCCTGATGGGTGCCTGGTGGTTCGTTGAGCGTGTATTCTCATGAGGGGCGGCGAACCCCAATGCACTTGAGTGACTACTGCTCGCCGGTGCCCTCAAGAACATCGCGCGGGACTCATGAATTTATCTTCGAACAAATTTTGGAGAAGATCGTGTCTAGATCAGTATGGTTACGTGCTCGCATACAACAGAGTGCTTGGGGTTTGCCGATCCTCGCGCCGTCTGAGACTGTAGCGTCTTCAGATCATGGCATCTTTATCCAAAGCCGGTGGATGTCGTAGTTAACGAACGCCAAGCCGCAGTAACCTCAAGAAGCTATTAGCTTCACCCATTCAAATCTGAAAGATCGAAAATGAAAAAGCTGGCCTTGTCGTCTATCATAACTTTCATGTTCAGTACATTGGCTGCAGCTGGACATGAAGTCTGGATCGAACCTGTTGAATGGCAAGTCCAGTCGCAGTCGGATATCAAGGCCAACATCTACAATGGAGAGCATTTTGAAGGGTTGGCGCTCATCTGGAACGATCAGGCAGTTGTCCGCGCGGAGGCATGGAACGATGGGCGGGTTTCCAAAATCAGCGGTCGGCTTGGTGATCGCCCAGCATTGGCGACATCGCTACACAAGGATGGCTTGATCGCGCTTCTCTACCAATCTGTCCATCAGACTGTCGATTACGAATCGTACGAGAGTTTCGCGTCCTTTGTTGATGAAAAAGGTCACGGTTGGGTTCTTGAACGGCATCACCAACGAAAGTTGTCGAGCGCCTCCATAAAGGAAGCTTACGCGCGATTCGCCAAAAGCCTCATCCGTTCTGGAAGTGGATATGGCGAGGATGCGTTCCGCGGCATGGAACTTGAACTCGTTGCCTTGACGAACCCTTACGTAACCCCTCTGACAAAAAAAATGCAGGTCCGCCTTTACTATAAACACGCTGTTTTGCCACAAAATCAAGTCACTGTGTTTGAGCGTTCGCAGGACGGATCAGTTTCAACAACCATCTTGCAGACGGACCACAATGGCGAGGCCAGTTTTCTGGTGGAGCAAGGGGCCACCTATCTTGTCGATGCCGTTATGTTGCGCGAACCGGCACGATCTCTCGTTATCGATTCCCGAGGAGCGGTTTGGGAATCTCTATGGGCCTCACTGACCTTCAAGCTGCCCGAAGGTCAGTAAAGCCCGTTGATCTCAAGTGGCATGCGGTTAACCTTGCGCTCTTGTAGCAGAGTCCGTGGTGGTTCTGATGCATCGGCTTTTCGCAAGCGCTGAAACTGCCGGTTGGCAACCGATTGCGCTTTGTTCTGGCTGTTGATGACTGTGGGTCGGATGAAAACAAACAGTGTACGCCGTGTCTGATCCTTACTCCGCGACCGAAACAGGTTGCCGATAATCGGCACGTCGCCCAGCCCCGGCACCTTACCACGGCTTGCCCGGTTGTCGTCCGTGATCAAACCGCCCAGAACAATCGTACCACCATCTTGCGCCTGCACTGTCGTTTCGATCACGCGTCTGTTGGTGATCAGGTCTGCAGCACCTTCGACGTTGGCATTCACAAGGCTAGACACTTCCTGCGCGATGTCCAGACGTACCACCCCGTTCGAAGTCACACGCGGGAGCACCCGCATGGTGATACCGACATCGCGACGTTCAATTGTGGTGAAGGGCGTGGCGGTGTTGCCATCAGTGGCAAAGGAACCGGTGCGAAAGGGCACGTTCTGACCCACAACGATGGTTGCGGGTTTGTTGTCGGTCGTGGTGATCGAAGGTGTCGACAGAAGGTTGACCTGTGTGGATTGAGACAAGGCCTGAACGAGAATACCAAAATTGTCCGCTACACCGCCAATTGTCAGACCGCTGGCCAACCCTGCAGCCTGGCTCACGCCTAGTGCAGCCAGAACGTTGCCAAGGGACGCGCCGCCATTGTCAAATGACGTGGCCGCAATACCACCGCTTGGCAGGTTGTCGGCGAGCCCAAGTTGGACCCCAAGGCGTTCGGCAACCTCGCCGCTGACCTCAACAATTGCTGCCTCAATCATCACCTGAGCGGGTCGCTGATCAAGTGCGGCAATCAGACTGACCATTTCTTGTATCTGTTCGGACGTTCCTCGAATCACCACAGCGTTTGTTTGGGTTGAGGCCTGCACGGACACTTCCGGCGCAGGGCCGATGGGTTGGATCGGCGCCGCGCTGTCAATAGCTTCAGCCACCGGATTGACTATGTCCGTACCTCCTTGAAGTGTGTTTGCTACGATTTCGGCCACAACCTCGGCATCGGCGTACTTGAGTTCGTAAAGATGAGTGCGCTTTTGCACCTGCGGGTTTGACCGTGGGGCCAAGTCGAGGTCTCGGGCCAGTTGGCGGATCTGGGTGATATCGCGCTCGGTGCCGCGCACCAGAATGATGTTCGAAGCTGCATCCACCGAAATCTTTGCTCCTGTGCCGGATGACCCCAGCACGTCTGTCATCGCTGCGGCAACCGCATCGGCTTCGGCAAAGGAGAACCGGATCACTTCTGTGCGCTGCTCCGCGGGTGTGTCAAAGGTCTGTGCGATGGTGATGATCCGATCCACATTGGCCTGCGTGTCGGTGACAATGATGGCATTCGGATCTGAGACTGCTTCGATGTAGCCAGTCTGCGCCACGAGCGGTCGCAATACACGCACCGCCTCAGCAGAGGGCAGACGGTCCAGCTGCACGAGTTTGGTGATCACGTCCTGTTCACCCGCACGTCCAGTGATGGGTTGACCTCCCGCTTTGGCCAGCGCCTCGGTTTCGGGTACAACTTCCCAGATTGCACCTGCGTCGACCGCAACAAAGCCGCGTACTCGTAGCATCGCCTGAAACAATTGCCAGACGCCGGATTGGGTGAGTGGGTTTGTTGAAATGACAGTCACCTCACCAGTAAGTCCCGGATCTATCACGAGCGTGCGTTCTGTAATTTCGGACACCTGTTCGGCAAGCACGGCAATGTCGGTCTTACGCAAATTAACGACAAAATCTGCCTTCACGTCATCGAGCACTTGCGTCTGCGCCGCAACAAGCACCGGAAGACAAAGCGCTAGTATCATGACGAGAATAAATGGTTGGCGCATGCTGCTCTCTCCTGCGTGCTTCATTTGAGTGGGAATGTCATCAAGAGTGACTTCCCGTCCCGAACAACTTCGAGGCGCGCTATGCCTGCAGCTGCAACTGCGTCGTATAACTCACGATCCTTCTTGAAATCTCCAATTGATTGACCGTTCAGACTTGTTACCACGTCGCCTGGACGTAGCCCAGCCAAAGTCACTCCGATGTTCGGTCTTGGTTTGACTCTGTATCCATTTTCCACCAACTCCACGCCCACCGCATCCATCGCGGCCTGTGGATTGCGTCCGATCCGATCACGCCACAGATTGATGTAGTCATCTTTGGTTTCCGGTGGTGGCCCTTCTTGCAGATCAATTGAGCCGTGACCCGGCACAATCGATGCAGCCAAGCGGGCGAAAGGACCGTTGGTCGTATTCTTAGCAACGCCTGCCGTTTTTTGTGACTGCGTATCACTGCCACCCTCGACCCCGTTGAAACCCATGGTCACGAGTTCCTGTCCAACGCGAACCGTGATGCTTTCAATTTGAACGCTCACAAGCGCGGCGCCTTGTACAAGCTCACCAACACGATATACGTCGATGCTGTTGTTCACCTGAACAAAGGCACGGGATTGGGTCGGATCCGGATCGAGCAGCACGCCGCGTAGCGCTATGTTCAGCAGCTCGGAACCCGTGCCCGTCTGCTCTTGTAGACCGTCCGAAGCGGGTGTCCCAAACGGGGACAGCGCGGTGATGGCGTCGAGATTTATTTGTGCCGCTAGATCATTGTTTGCAGCAGGCGCCGAAAAGGGCAACGGCAGGACATCCGTATGGCCCGCTCTGTGCCACGCCAATTGTAACATCGCCCACACCAGAGACGCGAGTAACACCAGACAGGCCCCACCCACAAGCGACCACGCTCGTCCAGATGTCATTTCACCCCTCCCGCCAAGGCAAAATAGCCGGTCAGAGCCACAATCGACGCATCCGGCCCAGCCGCCGCATCGGCAACGCGGGCTGTAACCGCGCTCAAACCGGTGCCTGGCAAAGCTTGTGTTTCAAGGTCGAACCGCCAAACAACGCCAAGCGCGTCGCTCCACTGCGGTTCAAGCGGCAAGTCCAAGGCTGCAGCCGCAATTACGTTTTCCGCAACCCAACGCGCGACGATCCGGTCCTCCAGCCTGCGCATGCCGACCGCGTGACGTTCGACACCCACGAGTAGGGTCATGGACCCGACAGCGAGCACGGCAAGCGCAACAAGTGTCTCGATCAGGGTGAAACCGGCCTGTGTATCTCGGGACTTTCTGACGACGTTGTCGGTCATGGTTCATTGGTTTCCAGCCGAGCAACCATACCGTCAAACGTGACGATTTGCACGACGTTACCAATTCGCAACCTTAACTCTAGGTGGCGTGTGTCAGGCAGCAGCATGTCTGGCGTGACCGTCACGCTGCCGCGTCTTGCTTCGTCAGCATCGCTTAGTATGGCTCCGTGGTTTAGGCTGTAATCCTCGGACAAAGGGGGAGCGATGGCCTTTTGCCAACCTTCACTGGTCCATTCGTCAAACCGATACCCCTCTGCCGACCAATCCATCCGGAAGTTGCGACCCTCGGTCAGACTGCGCTCGGCGGCAAGATTTAACCGAGCAGCGAGAAAACTCGCTTCCTGTATTAAGGTGCGGCTCGGTCCTGTGCCTGGCAGAGCCAGAGCCACGATCCCAGCGCTAACTGCGATAACGCTAAGCACGACCAACATCTCTATCATAGTAACACCGCTGTCAGTGAAACGCTGCTCAACCATTGGCGGCTTGGGAGTCGCCAAAGACGATATCGGCATCCACTCCCTCTCCGCCGGGCTGACGATCAGCGCCGAGACTGATGAGGTCGAACCGCCCACTTTGACCCGGGAAACGGTAGATATACGCGGTACCCCAAGGATCTTTTGGCATCACGCGAAGATATCCGTCTGACGCCCAGTTAGGTGGCTCAGGTGGAACGGACGGTCGACTGACCAGGGCCGCAAGACCTTGAGCGCTACTGGGGTAGGTCCGGTTGTCGAGGCGGTAGATTTCCAGCGCTCCCGCGATCGACTGCAAGTCGCTTCGCGCTACGGTCACACGTGCCTGATCCGGTCGCCCTATCACGGTAGGTATAATCATCGCAGTCACCACTGCAATAATGACCAGAACAACCATCATCTCGATCAAAGTAACCCCGGCCTCTGACTCGCGAGTAGATCTCGGTCGAGGCAGCGGAAATTTAATGAAGGCCATGAAACTTTTCTCCCGCTTGATCCGTATCTCAATTATGGTTGCCACCAAATACACAGGAACAAGCGCATGCTTCATAATCCAGATACAACATAACTGCGGCCCGTGAAAAGCAAAATAACACAGTTATTTCAGAAACTTGAACCGTTCACTCCCAATGTGGATGCGATCAAAAGTGATGCGGCAAACGTGGCCTCTGTCCTTCGTCCGGAAGATATCGATGACGGCGTGGTTTGCATCCTGGCCGAGCGTGTTGCGCTCCACATCATTGACGTTCCGATCCGATCCGCAAGACAGCGATATGCCGCGCTGCCCTTTGCCTTGGAGGAAAAGGTTGGCCGTCCGCTGGACCGAACACATTTTGCAATCTGCGAGATCCTTCAGGATGGTCGGGTATTGGCAGCAGCCGTAGATAGCGATGTAATCGAGCAGGCAATTGCGTCTGCTAGTGACAAGGTGATTGTTCCAGAACAGATGCTACTTCCTGTAGAAGTTCAAGATGGAGAGAGGTCAGTATGGGCCGCGTTTCGGCAAAATGATCGGGTTCTTGTGCGGATTTCGGACGGAACTGGGTTCGCTGCAGATATCTCAGTACTGGAGCATATGTGGCGCGCATCTGGGATGCCTGCCATTAACAGCTATGGCGCGTCGCTCCCCGCGAACATTCCTTTCACGGATCGGTCGATAGATAATTTTTCCACGATTGCGGACTTGAAACGATACGACCTGCGACAAGGGAGGTATCGACCTGCATCGGGGATGGAACCCCCGCTGCGATGGCTTGCGGTCAGCGTTTTGCTGTCGGTTCTAGCGCATCTCGCACTCGCCTTCGCAGATACGCGCGCACAGACCGTCATCGCCGAGGCCTTGCGCGATGATGCGGCAATTGTGCTTGAATCGAGACTTCCCTACGCAGATATCGATGACAGCCTCGCCGTATTGCGCAGTCAGATCTTGGCGCAGTCTCAGCCGCAGATTGCGTCTGCATTTCTGCCGTTGATGAACCAAATATCGCAAGCTTGGCTACGCGAAGGCAGCACAGTTCTCATTCGACAGCTTAGCTGGTCAGACGATACGTTACGGTTGGTGGTTGAGGCACCCGATCTCGAAGCCCTGCAACTTGCTGAGGCCAGCTTGAAGGCGGTGAACCTCTCAGTCACCAGCGGATCGGCTACGGCTGACACCGGGTCGGCTCGTGCCGAACTGGTGGTGCAGCCATGACGGCACTTTCCCGGCTCACTCTCCGTGAGAAATGGCTTGTCGCCAGCGGGTGCTCACTGCTCGTGATCTTAGCGCTTTGGTTGTATGTCTGGAAGCCCCTCACCGAGCAGCGCGCAATCCAACAGGACCGAATTGCGCGTTATCTGGCACTAATCAACATCGCTGGGGAGACCACTGCAACCGGACGGGAACCAGCCGCAATCTGTACGGACTCCACTGCGCTTGGCCCGCGCATCACCAAGAGTGCCGAGGCCTTTGGAGTTCCGTTAGCGCGCTTGGACCCCGAAGGCGCACGGCTCAGAATCACGGTCTCATCCGTGGATTATTCCGAAGCTATGCTTTGGATCTCAGAGCTTGATGCAAGTGCTTGCGCGCGTGCCATCTCAGTAGAGATGGTGCGCTTGACAGAGCAAGGTCAAATCTCTTTGCGTATGACCTTGGAGGAGGCAGGATGACCATTGTACAGCTTGGATATACTTTCGCCAAAACCCACGGCGTCCTTTTGCACCTACCCGAGGACGCGGATGCTGTACCAATCTGCCGTCACCTACCCGAAGCACATTTGTCCGCACTGGTTGAGGCACAGCGTGTGGCCGGGCAATTGATCAAATTTGAATCCGTTGATCCCGTGACCTTCGACGCCGCACTGTCGGCCTCTTATCGCGACAGCGCGTCTGAAGCGGTTCAAATGGCCAATGATGTCCGCGACGATCTGAGCGCGCTGGCGGAAACGGCAGCATCGGTCGATGACTTGCTCGACCAGAAAGACGACGCGCCTGTCGTCCGACTGATCAACGCATTATTGCTCGAGGCAGTCAAGGACGGTGCGTCCGACATTCATATCGAAGTTGAGGAGAAACGCCTTGTCGTGAGGTTCCGGATCGACGGTATCCTACGTGAAGTGTTAGAGCCGCGACGGTCGCTTGCAAGCCAATTGTCCAGCCGCCTCAAGGTCATGGGCAAACTGGATATTGCGGAGAAGCGCCTGCCACAGGATGGTCGGGTCAGTCTACGTGTCGGCAGCTATGAGTTGGATGTCCGAATCTCGACACTACCTTCACAGTTCGGCGAACGGGTTGTGTTGCGCTTGCTGGACCGGGGGCAAACACAGCTTGGTATTCCTCATCTGGGCTTATCGGACGGCGACAGCGAGATCTTCCGCCGGATCATCACGGCTCCCGAAGGGCTGGTACTGGTCACTGGGCCGACAGGATCAGGCAAAACTACCTCTCTCTATGCAGCGATCCACGCTCTCAACGACCGGCAACGCAACATTATGACGGTCGAGGACCCAATCGAATACTCGATGGACGGTGTTGGCCAGATCCAGGTCAACTCAAGAACCGAGATGACCTTTGCCCGCGGTTTGCGCGCGATTCTGCGGCAAGATCCAGATGTGATCATGGTGGGCGAGATTCGCGACGGTGAAACCGCAAGGATCGCGGTGGAAAGCGCTATGACCGGGCATTTGGTGCTGTCTACTCTGCACACCAACTCCGCAATAGGCGCAGTGTCGCGCCTTATCGATATGGGGGTGGAACGGTTCCTTCTGGCACCGATGGTGCGCGGATTGATAGCGCAGCGACTGGTGCGCAAGCTCTGCCCGAATTGTCGCGCGGAAGACCGTTTGACCGTCGCCGGGTCGGCCATGCTTTCGGGTACCTTGCCTGCTGGCACTGATATGTTCGAGGCCAAAGGCTGCAACGACTGTGGTGGAACCGGCTATCGCGGGCGGTTGCCAATTTACGAGGTCGTCGCCGCCACATCCGCGCTTCAGTCGATGATCCATAACGGAGCATCCGAGGCAAAGTTGACGGAAGAGGCACGCAGAACCTCTCGCAGTATTTTGCAAGACGGGGCCGAGAAGATCCGCGCTGGCCTGACAACCGTATCCGAAGTTACCCACGCTGTACGTGACGACAATTTCATCCGGGAACGCTGAGCATGCCTACGTTTTCGTATCAAGCGGTCGATCCGGTGGGGAAAAGGACCAAAGGCTTTCTGGATGCTGCCAACGAAGCCGCCGTGCGCGCCGACCTGCGCAGACGTAACCTGCTTCCTCTGTCAGTCGAAACCACAAAACAGCGATCGGGTCTAGGAGGATCGAACCGTTTGCATCGTTTGAGCCTGAAGAAACAGGTTCTCGTCACAAGACAAATGGCCACATTGGTGGGCGTAAAGGTGCGGATTGAGGATGCGATCCGCATCGTTGCCACACAACTTACCGGTGCGCGCGACAAGGCTCTGCTTCTTGACTTGCGCGGCGCGATCGTCGACGGGCGGAGCTTGGCCGACGCATTGGATCAAATGCCAAGCGGCTTCGACGAATACTTCCGCGCCTCGGTGCGTGCTGGGGAAAGCGCGGGCAAGCTGGCGCAGGTGCTGGACCATCTTGCATCCCATATCGAAAATCGCGCTCGAAACCGTCAAAGCCTGCAACTAGCGTTGATCTATCCAGCGCTGCTGGCCGTCGTGTCAGTGGGAGTGATCGTTGCGCTTCTCGTCTTCGTGGTACCCGATATTGTGCGGGTTTTCACAGCGCGCGGCGCCGACTTGCCGGGGTTGACACTGGCGCTGATCGCCGTGTCGGACTGGATGCAACGCTGGGGGCTGATTGCGGCCGGCGTGAGTTTGGTCTTTTTCGTCGCTCTTGTCAGCGTCCTTCGAATCCCGGAAATGCGCCTGAAAATGGACCGGGCCCTGACTCGTGCCCCAATGGTTAGCCAACTGGTTCTGCAACTCAATTCCGTGCAGTTCTCTGGAACGCTTGCGACGCTTGTTAAATCCGGCGTACCGCTGGCAGATGCGCTGCAGGCGGCGGCCGGCACTGTGCCTAACCGCTTTATCCGCAGCCGCGTGGCAGAAATTACCCGCAACGTTCAGGATGGTGCCCCACTTTCACGTTCGGTTCAGGCGGCGCAGGTGTTCCCGCCGATGCTGGTCGCGATGATTGCCAGTGGCGAAGCGGGCGGAACGCTGGGTGACAGCCTAGACCGCGCCGCAAATGATCAGGCGGCTTCGCTGAAAGTGACGGTCAGCACCATCCTGGCACTGGTCGAGCCCGCGGTTCTGCTGATCATGGGAGGCGTCGTGATGCTGTTGGTTATGTCGATCCTAATGCCGATCGTGGGCCTCAATGCGCTCGCTGGATAATCAAAATGGAATTTCTAAGGTGCTCAGCCCACCGCGCGGCAGTCGCGGAAAGACCGCTTCCGCCGAGGGTAGGATCGAAATCTCTAAGATCCTATCCCGGCGCAGGCGTAAATCCACCATGGGCGGGGCTTGCCCGCTGCGCAATATGGCAATTGCGTCGCTGCCATCAGCGTCAAAGCGCAATGTTAGAGGCGGCGCGGTTAAGTTGCGACCCTCCTTGCGACAGTTGCCCGAAGGTGTTGTAATCTCCCCGTCGCTAGCAACCTTAGTCCATGTCCAGGTAAAACCTACTCGGCTGACCCGAGCGGTCACTTCACACTTCAAGGCTCCCGGAACAAGTTGCATCAAACCCGGACCTGCACGCCCCTCCAATCCGTTCACCGATACACCGGCCAGGTTGGTGCGCATAATTCCATCTATCCGACTATCCGGCCCGGTAAAGGTCAGTGGAGTCTCCAGATGAAAAAGTCTCAGCCGCGAGTGCCAGTCGACACGATATCCTCCTTTAATATATGCACGACCTTCACGCAGCGATCCGTAAACCGCAACCACGACGGGATCGAGATTCAAATTCCGTGTTACCACCGTTAGCGGCATCATAACGACACAGAAGCCTGCCGTTGAGACAAGGATCAGAAATGTCAGACCGAGACCAAGCACCAGACCCAAGACACTCCGCCAAAGATACTCGCCTATCCCGACGGAAGCTACTGACAGGAGTTTCCGCCGCATCTGTTTTTTCACTTTTGTCAGCATGTGAACAACTCTCCGCGCAGTCAGGGTCGAGGCGTCGCGATCGTCCATCCCGATCTGCCCTTTTGCTCCCTTTGTCAGGGGCGTCCGCTGAACTAGGCCAGACATTGCAAAGCGCCGCAACCCTTAGCGGCGGGCCGGGGATTGGCATCGAGATCGTAGACAGCGGATCAACGCCTGAAACGGCTGTGACTGCAGCAGAGCGTGCGGTGAAAGCAGGGGCGGAAATAATTGTCGGGCCGGTCTTTGGCGCTCAGGCAAGTGCAGTCGGCAAGGCTTTGCGCGTGCCGATTGTGACCCTGTCCAATGACGAGGCCCTTGCCGGGGATAGGATCTTCGTATTCGGCGTTACCGCCACGCAATCGGCGCGGGCCGTTCTGTCCATCGCTGCCCAACGGGGACTTCGTACTGTTGCCACAGTAGTGCCGCTCGGCGCATTCGGGGCGCAGTCTGCAGCGGCAGCTACAACGGTCGGAGCAATACTTGGCCTGTCCATGCAACCTACCATGGTTCGGGGCAATACAACCGGTCTGGTCGATGCGCTGCGGTCAAATGGACCATTGCCCGACGCAGTGTACTTGCCGGTGGTTGACGCAACGCTAGAGCCTTTCGCAGAGGAATTGAGCAATGAGGGAGTGCAACTCTTGGGATCGACGCAATGGTCGGCTTTGGATTTGTCCGGCCGCCGGGCGTTCCGCGGAGCGTGGTTCGCAGCACCGGACCCGCTGCGCTTTGCCGCGTTTGATGATGCATTTATGAAGGCAACTGGGAAACCTGGAGGGATCATTAGCGGCCTAGCCTTTGACGGCGTGGAACTGCTGCGCATCCTTGGGCAGACGGGCCAACTCACCACACGGGGCCTGACACGTGACGAAGGCTTTATCGGCGTCCTCGGCCCCTATAGGTTTAAGAGCTCCGGCTTATGTGAACGCGGACTCGGTGTTCTGAGTGTCGGAACTGGAGAATTCAGTTTGATCGGCAGCACGTCAGTATGAGACAGGTGCGGCACGGCGAGTCGGGTGTGACCCTGATCGAAATCTTGGTATCGCTGGCGATTTTCGCAGTAATAGGAATCGCAGGTCTGAACGTGCTTGATGCGGTTGCTAGCACCGGGGAGCGATCAGACGAACAGCTTGATCGGCTGGCCGAAATTGACCACGCGTTCTTGGTTGTACGCCGAGACCTATCACAAAGCGTGGGCCTTGAGACGCGACTGAACAAAGAGGGTCTGACATTTCGACGCACCCAGATGGGGGAAACGCTCGAAATGTCTTATCGCCTGGACGATGCTATCTTGCTGCGGGAAATTCGTCCGACTGACACGTCCCCGATGAGTCAACTGATGTTAACCGGCGTGGCCAATGCCCGGTGGCGATTACTCACTGGCTCACGACGCTGGACATCGCTTTGGCCCGCCGAAGGCAAGTCCGCGGCGCACCGGCCATTGGCAGTGGAATTGACAATAGAGGTCATGCGCGATGGATATGCGTTTCCACAGTCGGTTACTCGAGTTTTCGCATTGCCAGCGGGGCAAGGACGATGACCACTCGAGACAAGGAAACTGGAGTGGTTCTCGTCAATGTACTTGTAGTGCTGGCGGTCGCAGGTGGGCTCATGCTGTTGTTAGTCAACAGTCAGGATGCGGTGCTGGGCCGTGTCTCGCGAAGCGCGGATGCATCCATCGTCGAACAAATCGCCTTAGGCGCTGAAGCGTCGGTCATCGACGCGCTGCGCCGCGATTTGGATGATGCGCCGGAGATAGATCACTTGAACGAAGCTTGGGCGCTTGACGTAATTCAGGACGAAATCAAGCTTCCCACAGGGATCTTCTCGCTGCAGATCAGAGATTTGCAGGCTAGATTCAACATCAACCAGATGGCTGCCATCACTGCAGGGACGCAAGATTTTGCCCGCCGCCTGATGATCGCTCTGGATCAGTCGCCCGAAACCGCAAACGAGATTGGTCGGATCCTGAAGGCGGTTGGTCCGGTGCAGTATTTGAACGCGCTGAGCGAATTCGGTATTTCGCAAGAGGCCATCAATGCCATGGCACCCTATGTAACCGCCCTACCTATCAACGGAACGATCAACCTAAACTCGGTCGATCCCTTTCTTCTGGCGGTGATGCTGCAGAACGACAGTCACGCCAGTCAGCTTGTCCATATGCGCGAACGGCAGGGATCATTGTCCCTCGAGACATTGCTCGGTGCCGGCGTGTTGCGACCTCAGAACAGTGGCTTCACATCTAACGCATATCGCGTTGACATCCTCGCCGAAGCAGGAAGTGCGCGCCTTCAGGTTCAAACTGTGGTGATCCGCAGAAACGACCCAGGCGTTAAATCGGTCGAAATTCTCGAGCGACGCTTCGTCTATGTTGGCCCAGACGGTGGTGGAATGTAAAACGACCTCCCAGAAACCGGGAGGCCGTGTCAAGTCTGCGCAGCGTTGCGCCTTAGGGGTTGAACGGATCAGATGTCAAGTTCACCGCGATATCGATGCTTTGAGCATCAACAGGTTCATCGTTGCTGTCTGCTTCGAACATCTCAACGAAGGAACTGCCGAATGAAGCGATCCCGGCGGCACCATTTCCAGAGCCCAAGCCGTCACACGCAGCAACCAATAAGGCTCCTGCAAGCCCATAGATTACATTTGATCTAAGTTGCATGGTCATCCTCGCTTAGTTGGTTGCACCGGGCAGGGGCGTGTTCAGATACGGAAACGCGTTCTGAAGTTCTGCTGCCGAAATTGGAGCACCATCAATGAACGCAGCATCGCCAACCGGTGCATCTTCAGGCGCGCAGAGTCCGAGATTGATCAGGTCGCTTTCGGTGTCTTCCTCGGCACCTTCTATGCCCAACTCGGCACCCAGCGGAACAGGATGGCACAAGGCCCCCATTACGACGCGCAGAGCGATATCGACCGTGTCGTCACCCGGACGACGTCCGTTGGGAAACCCGGCGAGATCTTCGGCCACAACACCGTAAGGTTGCTGTTCATCCCGTGGCGTCGCCGGAATCGCTGTGTTTAGACGCAGCATTTCGGACGGGGTCACCGTAGCCAGTTGGTTGAGTCCTGGGAAACCGGTCAAGAACGCTGTGACAAGGTCCTGTCTCGGTAGGTTCGACGGAGCGATGTTGTCTTCGGCTCCCAGTGCTTCGCGGAACAGGATGTCGATCAGCGCAGGCAGAGTTGGATTAGTCACATAAGTGGCAAGCGCGCTGTCCTGTGTCGGTTCTGCGGCGTTAAATAGATCCTTATCAGGTAGACCAATTACAACTTCATTAACCAGCGGGTTTGAAAGACGTGATTGCTGTACGAATGCCCCACCATAAACTGATGTCGACGCGTATGTTGGTGACGGATCTTCGACTTCACCTTGCGGCAGACTTGCCGTCGTCCATGCACCGATGACGCCGTTGCCATCGCCTGTCACGCAAGAAATAGGCACTTCCAGCGCAAGCGAGGTTACGTTGAACCGGTCCACAAGATCGTCATTGGCACGGTCGTTTGCGATTGACCCCTCCAGCGGAACAAGGTTCACGAGATCGAAAATCTCGCCAAGGTTGACAGCAAAAGCTTCAGCACGCTGGCCGACAAAGACTTTGCCGCCTGCATCACATCCCGGAATGGTGACGTTGTGAATCAGACTGTTTGCGTAACTTTCGTAATCAGGCAGTGTCTTTTCGCCGATATAGTCGATAGGTTTGCTGAATTTTGTCGCTCCTCCGGCACCAGTTATTGGAGAGCGTTCCCCAGAACGCCGATCGCCTCTGATCTGTGTGAGAGTGTAGCTTTCGATTTCGTTCAGCGGGTCGCTTGCAGCTCCAGTGATCGGACCTGCAGTACGTAGCGGAATTGCCACATTTGCGTCGCCAATCTGCAGTGCAATACCCGCGCCGTCCAAAGCCAGCTCATTGTTGAAATCGAATTGGAAGGTGATGTCTTCTATGGCGTCACCATCGTTGTCGATGTGAATTTCATAGATCGCATCGGGATCCATAGTGAAGTAGTTGGGGCCCCCATATGGCGCTTGCAGGGGAATATAGTTGGCGATGAAAGTCACGTAATCCGCGCGGCCCGGCTCGTAACTGCGGAACATGTAGAAATCCGTACCGTCGACTTTTGGCTGTTCGGTGATCCCCGGTGCTTCGCGGTGTGACGATCCGGTTGCTGTTGTGGCAACAAGCGCAGCAACACTTACGCTCATAAACAGCCTGGTGGTGTTATTCGAAATAGACATTCGTTCCTCCCAATTGACTCTTTCTCAAGCACGCCAAGGATCTGTACAAATAGCTTTACATACGTGCTCGATAACTAGCTACGACAGAGGTTGCGATATAGTTTCACGCAAACAGAGTTTATTTTTAACAATGATAAGGAATATGTGGTGCTGGACGAACTGACTACAGTCGCCTTGACCCTAGTGTTGCTGCGCGTGTCGTGGATTGACATAAAAAGTTTCAGGCTTCCCGATGTCTGGACACTTCCATTGATCGCTGCCGGGCTTGGGCTGGCGCTGATTGGCGTTGGGGTCCCCTTGATGGCTTCATTGATCGCGGGAACTTTCGCTTTCTTGATCTTCTGGGCCCTTGGTTCAATTTACCACAAACGTACCGGCCGAGAGGGCCTTGGGCTTGGTGATGCAAAACTGTTCGCCGCAAGTGGCACCTGGCTTGGATACGAAGCCTTGCCTTATGTGTTGCTTATCAGCACTGGAGGGGCTTTGCTCTTTTCGCTCCTGTACAAGCCCGACAGATCACGCAGGATCGCCTTCGGACCATGGTTG
>Ga0209345_10001549_pt1 | contig 27157 bp, 49 predicted proteins | sample Cruoilmetagenom7_FD_187294 | JGI IMG/M metagenome (GOLD analysis project Ga0209345, IMG submission 187294) | Oil polluted marine microbial communities from Coal Oil Point, Santa Barbara, California, USA - Sample 7 (SPAdes) (version 2) | ecosystem: Environmental > Aquatic > Marine > Oil seeps ...
AGTATTAGTTCCAGTAGTATAAGTTCTAGTAGTATTAGTTCTAGTTCAAGCTCCAGTAGTATTAGTTCGAGCTCCTCGTCCTCAAGTATTAGCTCTAGTTCAAGCTCTAGTAGTATTAGTTCTAGTTCTAGTTCTAGTTCTAGCTCAAGTTCCAGTAGTATAAGCTCTAGTTCAAGCTCTAGTAGTATTAGTTCTAGTTCTAGTTCTAGCTCAAGTTCCAGTAGTATAAGCTCCAGTTCAAGTTCCAGTAGTATAAGTTCCGTGTCTTCTAGTTCTGCATAGAGGATACTAATGTAAACATTTAAGTTTAAAAGGAGGTAAAGTATTATGGTAAAGAAAATTTCGTTGTTGGTAGTAATGCTAATGTTCATGTTGGTTATGTTCAGTTTTTCGTGGGCTGCAACAAGTTCTTACAAAGTCATGTGGGGTCCTGTAACTGATCCTGACGTAACCGAGGTACGGATCTTTATATCTGCCACACAGGGGGTATATGATTTTAGTGACACTAACCCTACCATGGTCATTGTACCTATGCCTGCAACAGAGGGGACTGTTAATGGAATCCCTAATGGTACTTGGTATCTTTTACCTGTACCTTATGCGGGCACTCTACAAGGAGACCTCTGTGTAGAAGATAATGAATTGACGGAGATTTTTCTTGAAGCTCCGGCCTGCCTATCGAACGTCACAGGTCAGAAGCAATAACCGGAAATCCCCTTTCAGGAGGGTATAATGTTAAAAGGCCAAATCGAATTCAAAAAGGTAATTCATTCATTCTCTAGGTTAATTATCCTAGTCGCTTTTCTGATATTATACCCTTCCATTGTTTTATCTAAAGATACGACTTTACAATGGGACGCAAACACAGAGCCAGACTTGGCGGGTTACACTGTGTATTGGTCAGAAACATCAGGTTGTCCTTTAGGCACTAATGCCTGCGATAATCCTATAGGGCCTTATACTCACTCTATATATTTAAGTATAAGCGAGGATGAAAACCCTTTGCCAGAGGTTGTCGAGTACACCATAGTAGATTTGCATCCTTGTATATCTTGGAAGTTTGTTGTAGATGCCGTAGACAATCAAGATTTACATAGCGGTTTTTCTAATCAGGTTAGTTTAATGTATGTTTTAGATAGTGTAACAGGTATTAAACAATAATATTCATTTAACGCTTCATAGGATAGCTTATGTCATCCTCTTTAAGCTCTAGTTCCTCATCGTCAAGCTCTAGTTATTCGTCATCATCCCTCCATGACCTTGCACCTACAAGACAGTTACCTTTATTATATCAAGATCTAAATATTTACAATAGAGTCGCTCTAGTTTCTATTTCAATATCCTCAAGTTCTACTAGCTCTAGCTCTTCATCCTCAAGTATAAGCTCCTCGTCTTCAAGTATAAGCTCCAGTTCTAGCTCTAGTTCTATAAGTTCTATAAGCTCCAGTTCAAGTTTTAGTAGTATAAGTTCAAGCTCCTCGTCTTCAAGTATAAGCTCTATTAGTTCCAGTTCCTCTTCTAGTTCTACTAGTTCTAGTTCAAGCTCCAGTAGTATAAGCTCCAGTTCCTCTTCGTCATCCATAAGCTCCAGTTCAAGTTCCAGTAGTATAAGCTCCAGTTCCAGTTCAAGCTCTATTAGTTCTAGTTCAAGTTCAAGCTCTATAAGCTCCAGTTCCTCGTCCTCAAGTGTAAGTTCTAGTTCCAGTTCAAGCTCCATTAGCTCTAGTTCCTCTTCATCGTCCATAAGTTCTAGTTCCTCGTCTTCAAGTATAAGCTCCAGTTCTTCGTCTTCGAGTATTAGTTCAAGCTCCTCGTCCTCAAGTATAAGCTCCAGTTCTTCGTCTTCGAGTATAAGCTCCAGCTCCAGCTTATTAGATACTACTGACAAGTTAATCTCTTGTGATGCAACTGTAAGTAAAATTTATGTCCATGACGGTTTTACCACTACCATACTAAAAAGTTTTTCGACGCCATCTACAAATCCTTCAGGTATTACATATACAGGTACTGATATAATATCCTGTGATGCTACTACAAATAAGATATATAAGCATTCGGAGTTAACCTCCGTTGTCACAGATAGTTTTTCATCTCCTTCTACATATCCTGGAGGTTTGACTTATGACGGATCTAACCTAATTTCTTGTGATGTTAATTCTGATAAAATATACGCTCACTCAGGTGTAAGTTCCACTATTACAAATAGTTTTACTAACCCTAGTGCAGCTATATACGGTTTGGCTTTTGATGGCACTAATCTTATATCCTGTGATAGACAAACTGATAAAATTTATGTCCATACAGGTATAAGCTCTACGATTACTGATAGCTTTAGTAGTCCAGATGCCTATCCTTCAGGGTTAACTTTTGATACCCCTAATCTTATATCTTGTGATTTGGCTACTAGAAAAATTTATGTCCATTCAGGTATAACCTCTACTATTACATCTAGTTTCGCTAGCCCTAATACAGCACCTGTAGGTTTAACATTTACATAATAGGATACATTGAAAATCTGTTAAAGTATGTAAAGAAAAAGAAAGGATATGTTATGGTAAATAAAATACCAAAAATATTAGTATCGGTCCCTAATTTAGGTAACATACGTACTGGTTTATCCCTGCTATTTCCGTACTGGCTTAGTAGTACTAAATATAACGTAGAAATATTTAATCCAGAGGATCTTATACCTTTAGATTATGCAAGGAATGTAGTACGTAAACATTTTTTAGCTAAGGATTATGACTTCTTATTAACTATTGACGCCGATGTGGTACCCCCTCCCGATATACTAGACTTAGCTAGTATAGACAAAGATATTATTGCGCCTGTGTGCTACGTCTTAAAGGAAGAAGGTATAATACCTATGGCTTTGAAAAGGGTTGAAGAGGGTTGGCAGGTAATTGGAGACTTAGATAAAAACAAATTGTATGACGTGGATTGTGCAGGGATTGGTTGTTTAATGATAGCGCGGAGGGTATTGGAAAAGGTTCCTTTGTTTAGATTTGTATATGATTCTGATGGGATGCTTGTTACAGATGAAGGATTCAATTGGAGTGATAGAGTCAAAGAGGCAGGGTTTAGTATATATGTGTTTTCAAACATGGTATGCGATCACTTTAGAACAGTAAACCTAAAGCAATTAGTTGACATTCAAAACAGGGTTAGACAGTTAAAGGAGGCTTAGTAATGAAAAAGTTCGTTATTGTGGTACCAGATAGATTAACTAACAAAGAAAATACCCACTCAAGGTACACTTATCCAGATAGCCCAGGGTTAACCAGAGAAGTTATTACTTATAACAGAAATCTACCTGATTTCTTAATGGAACAATTATGGCTTATAGAAGGAGATGACAAGGATGTAGATGCATTCATAACTAATCCTTCGGTAACTACTGTAGTTGATTGGGATGCTGCTAACACTTTGTCTATTACATGGAATCCTCCTGTAGAGTACATAGCAGATCCTAAGGCTGTTATCGAAGCTCTAGAGACCCTAAAAGGTAGTATAACGCTTCCTCCAGAACTAGACGCTGAAGATATTGCCATCGGGGTTAATAAGAAGGTATTTTCTTTAGACACTGCGGTTCCTTCAGATACTATTATAAATTAGTACCTTAATAGTTTATTATAAAAGGGGCTAGGAATCATGCGAATTAAACCTACAGTAACAGTAATTAATAAATTAGTAGGCTTAGGAGAAACTCCTATAATAGCAGTAGCTGGAATTGTTGCTGATATAGAAGTAGGCATGGAGATTATTCCTACTGTTAATATACTACGAGCAGATGGTATCACCCCTATAGCAGATGTTAAGGTAGATTTCTTTGTAAGTGATACCGATGGGGTATCTACTATTGGAGATAGGCAGCTCACAGACGTTAATGGGGATGCTACAGCGGCAATAGGTTATTATGTTTCTTCTGCTGAAGAAAACCAGACTATAGGATTTATTATAGTCACCAGGAGAAAGATTGTGTGATTATAGTATCTATTACCACCGTAGTTACCCGAATAGTCAAAAAGAAAACGTCCAGTTCTTCGTCCTCAAGTAAAAGTTCAAGTTATAGTTTTTCGTCAAGTAGCTCATTAAGTTCAAGTAGTTTTTATTATGAAAGTACAGGACGTGTAAAACAAATACCTTTACTTTATAGAGGACCATGGATCAAGCGAGCATAAAAATAAAAGGGTTATTAGGAGTTTATTTTACTTCTCCTAATAACCCTTTTATTATAACCTTAGTTTATTATGCGAAAGTTTTATACTAGCATCCTGATCAATGCTTCTTCTGATTTTACAAAGAAGTGATCCTCTCTATACTCAGCCCCAAACCCTCTACAATCAAGGTGAATCCAAGTAGGCGCTATGGACTCCGGTTCTAGCGCCTTTTTATTTAGTGTAGCCCAACCAAGTTGACAGTTGTTTTTATCCACAGCTATATTTCTTATTGTATTGTGAATCTCCATCCTTTTACCACTAGGGCATGCATACTGGCAATCTAAAGCTTTACCGTGGTGATTGGTACTAGTTCTATGCTTTTGGTCATTCCTGATACTGCACCTATATCCTGAGGTAATTGACATAGCCTCAAATAAACCTTTTCTTTCTATGTAAAATCTCATAGCTTTATAGGTCCATAGCGTAATCTTATGTATCCCAGGATATTCATGCATATTATAACGCTCTATCCTAGGTTTCCCTTCACGATATTTTCCTCTATATCGCCCATTCCCAAAACCATCACATTCTCCGCAAGGGCATCTTAATACATCAAAGTCTAAAGGATAATCTTTACTAAACTGTAATAAGCCTTCTATAGTATTTCTACCTACTACCCCACTAGGCTGTTCTTCACCCATATAATCACGTTGAAATAGTTTAACCTGTTGTTCTGTCTTCGGTCCAAAATCACCATCAGGTATACCCCCATTAAAACCTGATAGTATCATTTGAAGTTCCTGTACTTCAGCACCTTTGTAGCCTGTACTTAAAATACCATACCTTAGTAAATCCATATGCAGTACATCCATATGTATTCCCTCCTTTTTCTATTATTTTCTTAGTATACCTATAACAAGTGTTATAATACCCATTATTCCAATACCTATTATTAGTTCGTTTACTACTGTCATTTTCCCTCCCTATGCCTCAAGCCTATTGAATACTTCATAAATAAAAGTTATTGCATAATCAGGTAAACTTATTTTATCTAAGTTGTCCTCATAGTAAGTCCGTGGAGAGTCTCCAAATTCGTATGACATAGCCAACCAATCAATTAACATGTGCACACAATGTATTACCCAATTAACTATACACGGATTAGATGTGGAGGTCCAATTCTGAAAATGATGAGGATTACATTTTACATGGTGTTCCCATGCTTCTGACATGTCAAATCCTGATTCTCCTTCTATGGGATAAAAGGCTTTTCGATACTGTACAAACTCCTGTGCTGTCAGCTTTGATAAGTCATGGCTATTAACTTCATTATTAATCTGATTACGGGTGCAGTCAACATAAACAAAAGGCATATCTGAACATTTTACTTGGATCTCCTCCCAAGCCTTTCTAACATTTAATATATGCCTTTCAAGATAATCAAGATACTCCCTAGTCTTTTTTACTACGCTTAGGGTTATCATATTTCCTTCCCTCTCTTATATTTTTATTTCTTCTTCGACTAATATAACCAGCACTTACCTTTAAAAACTTATCTGCTTGTGTAGCATTATAAGAATGCATGGTCATAACCGTTTCAATATAATTATCTGTCACAAACCCTAATAAATCTTTTAAAGGTACTCTACGGATTGCCATAACCTCTAGAAAAGCTTTTACAAGTTCATTAGGGTCTTTAGATACTTCTGCAGGAACCGTGTCTTCCCCTAGTTTTACATCTTCAATACACTTTTTATTTTCAGGGACAGGAAGGGACATCTGAAACTGTTTATGAATAGTCTTTAGTGTGGTATACTCTATCAGCTTATCCAAAACTTTTATGCTCTTAATAGTGGTATCCGTTATTTTTTTCATCACTACAGACTGTAGTTGGAACACATTAACCGCACCTTGTTGGCGGGCTGCCTTAGTAAGAGCTACACCTACAGTTTGGTTAAGTATTGCATCAGGGGTTTTTTCTACTTCCTCTTCTTTTTCTGTTAGTATATCAAACAAATGATCTTTAACTTCTTTTAACATATTCAAATTAGTATCAACTATCTCAATTTCTATACCATCGTCCACTATAGCCCTCCTTTCCTTAGTAATAAAAGTGGTGTATGTGCAGAGCTTTCCACTCTGCTTGCTGGTTTGGGCATGGCCAGAGGTGCCTCTCTTACAGATGCTATTACTAGCAAGAATAGTTTCATAGATATCTGTCTTCTCTCCACTATCCTTTTCTTTTGGTTACCACAGACTATTGGTGAATAGGCTTCAAGGGACACTATGTCCACCACATGGGAATATAGCCTTCACCTCAATATGTACTCATACACCATTAAACACGTTCCTTTTTCTTCCTTCCCTTCTAAAATTAGTGTACCCGCAGAACAGCCTACAGACACCTCTCTGGAGCCTCTCAGCGGGCGACTTAAAATCACGTGTATTTGTACTAGAGCTCCTAAAACCGTGTCTGTGCTATAGCAGGGGTTATGAAACATAGCAGTATATGGCTCTATTTTGGAGTCGCCTTTAAAGTCAGGGCGTTTTTATGTTGACCGCACATCTTAAAAAGTATTTAAACTAGACCTAGCCTGAAGCCTCTTTAGCTTACAAAGCTTTGGTATTGGCTTCAGGTCTACCTTCTTCCTGAGCTCATCCATCAAAAATACATAGCCAGAACTCATTCTGCCTTTGATGACATAAATCTCTCCTAGGTAACTAACTACGTCAAACTTTCTGAACCCTTGTACCTTACCTGTAGGTATTTTTTGCTGGCTTCTAACACCCCTAGTTTGCTGGTAGTCTCCTTTAGATACACAAATTTTTCTGTAGAAATTGTTTCTACCTGTAGGCCTCTTTAAACTCTTTTTGTATTTATCTCTCTTAGGGTAAGTTATGACTATTGCGTCTTTGACATGAGTCTTACTAAGCTTTAGTAAACGTCTCTTAACCTTAGTTAGATAACCATAAGTTTTAACTAACTTAAAGCCTTTTTCTTTAGCCTCTTTTATTAGAAATTCAAAAACTCGCTTAGAAATAATTGAGACCTGGGTAGCGTCCTTAGTGCTCTTACAAGCCCTTAACTGCCTTTCCGTTAGACGTATTTCCTCAAGGTGTAATGTCTTGTGACAAGTTTTACAAAGGGTAATTAAATTTATAGGTTTGTCTGAACCCCCTTCACTTCTAGGTTTAATATGGTGTCTCTCAAGTCTAGGGTCTTTGGTCTTACCTTTACAACATTGACACTTGTAATTATCTCTATCTAAAACATAGGCCTTAGCGTTCTCAAACTGGAACTTAGGGCCTTTCTGATACCAGTAACCCCAAACTTTAGGGTTAGTTAACTTATGGGTATCAAATTTAGAATACTCAAAAATAACCCTAGTAATAGGGAGAATAGAGAAAATAAATCCAATCTCTTTTTTAGTAGAAGCTACCTTTGATCTAAGAGTTGGAGGTAGCCAGCCTTCAGGCCGCTTACGGTTCAGAAATCTACATTCTCTGTATCTAGTCTTTCTATTCCTTCTGTTTCTCCTATATCTTCTTCTCCTGTCCATTTTAGACTTAATATCAGTTCTGAGGTCTATTTCAGAGACATAAACTATTTCCTTAGTCCCGTTTCTTCTGACGGCAGTACCTACTATCTTAGATCCCGGGTCTATGCCTAAATTTAAGTCTTGAGTGTACCCAGAGCTACCGTACTTGAGTTGAAGTGTAAAAGGTGTTCTTTTGATAACCTTAGCCTTGCCTTCTTTGAGAAGAATCCTAGCCTTCCTAGGTTTACAAGGCATTAAAGGTCTCCCATGTTTATTTATAATGTATACTACCATTGAGTATATCTCCTAAAACTCTAAGAGCATAAGAGTTGTGGGTACTAACTTTAGCCTACCATCAGTTAAAGTCTTCCCGCTTCCCCTCGACAATGTTACCTAGGCTTGTCCGTGGATCCCTTAGGGTTGACTGAGACCGTAATCTCTGTTTACAGAGCCCTCAGAGAGCTAGGAACTGAGGCAGCATTCCTAGGTCTGCTAACCAAGGTAACGTAGTTTGAGTTTCCTCAAACCGAGTCTGATAGGCCGTTTAACTTAGGGTCACCCCAAAGCTCATGCTTCCGTAAGCATGAGTAGCCTATCCCAATTATCTCCATCTTTAGGGGAGATTGCCTCTGATCCTTTTGCACATAGCGGGCATTCCTCAGGTTCCCATTTATTCATAGCTTCATCTATAAGAGCTATAATAGGAATTCTAAGTAATGGTCCTTTGTCATCACCCCCTGTTAAGGGTACTAAGCGGATAACTATATGCGTAAGTTTACTTCTATTAACAATACAAAATATTCCAGGAAATATACTCACGTTATTAGACAAACCTAATAATAGAGTATACAAAGTTTCACTAACACTCCAACCTGTGGTTATTACATCCTCTACCACTAGTATATTAATATTTTCATAATCAGGTTCAGCGTCGTCTATACTAGAAAAACCCGCATCATTTCTCTTTAGGTTAATAGTAGGTATAACAAATTCTTTACTTAAGCCGTAAGCTAAAGCATTAGCCCCCGTAGGTACAGCGGATATATACTCAGGATCTGCCAGACCAGACTCTTTGCGCATAAAGAATTTTATTTTCATAGTCAATTGTTCTATTATTATCTGCCGTATACTACTGTCAAGCAATAACTTTTTGGACATAACAAAGGAATCACTGTGGCTACCTCGTGTTAGCAAAGCATGTGGTCCATGTCCATCGTGTTTCCAGTATCCTTCACTAAGATTTAGTAGCCTCAATAAAGCTTTTTTAGACAGTACACCCCTCAAACTTTCTTTGAGGTCGGCTTCTATGGCTTCTCTAGAGATTGTGTACACAGGTTCATCTAGGTTAAGTTTTCCTTTCAGGCCAATGCTTTGTTTATCTTCAAATGCTGGCTTCACTCCGTTCTTCATTGTATATCCCTCCTTTGAAATTAGGGTGGTGTTTACTAATACGTAAACCAAAGTGGAGACGTAGTATATCTTTTAGTACTTCTGCCGATGTTCTTTGTTGTTTATCTGCCTCTTCCCTTAAAGGATCATGTAATAGTTGAGGAAGCCATAGAATATGACGAAATACCTTAGCCTTATCCGCATACCTAACTATAGACATTTCTTCACCTTCTATTACATCCGGATGTTCTTCAGATAGCATAACCTCTTTTACTTCAGGCGGTTTCCCCATCTTATTTTGTGGTCGGTTTCCCAAAGTCTTTCGTATTTCCTTACTATTTGCTCTTTTTTCGTCTATATCTTTTTTCCGTTCTTTGTCTTCTTTTGCCTTAATTTCGTCTCCGTCTGTTAGCCATGCACAGTCACCACAAAATGAAATAGGCATTGTTTTCTTGGCTAACTTACAAGTTTTAGTATTTACCTCACGGTGCAGACAATTACATAGCATAATACATTTCCTTTCTAAAAATTAAGATTAGTGACCATAGGGTTTATTTATGCTAACTAAGGTTATAACTATTATGCCTGCTACAGAGCTTAATAGACAACCTACACCAAAAGCTATAATTACTAGAGTGGTGCATACCATTGTTCTTCTCCCTATACGTTAATTTTTTTATCGAAGGTAAACAATGTATGAGGTTCTCCTTTCATCTTTTTTGTATCAGTGCCGATGCATCTGAACCCGTGTTTAATAAATAAATTTGTGTATTCCTCAATGCTACGAAATTTGATATAGGTATTAGCCTTGGCCGCCGCTGTATTTTCTACGCATATTACCATACCACCAATTTGCAAGCGTTCTGAAAATTGGGTTACGTAGTGCTCAAGGAGATTGTCGTCTATGACATGTTGGAGGCACACACAGGTCCATATTAAATCAAATTGTGTATTAGCAAAGGGTATACGATTATCATACACAGGTTCAAACGCAAACTCAGGTTTAGTAATACCCATAGTCTCTAATGGAATTATGTCTGTCCCGTGATACGTATAGTATGTAGACAGCAAAGGAAACCAGCGGCCTGCCCCACAGCCAAAATCTAGGACTTGTCCATTATATGTGGTTTCATAAGCTAACTCTAAATACGGAGTAAACCACTCGTACCAAATAGCGTTGGCTTCTTTGTATTGCTCCGGTGTCCAGCTCCCTGCACCTGCTGTACGATCAGCCCCAACTCTCTTATATCGGGCATCCCAGTAATCAATGTTATTGTTGAATTCTTTCTCACCCATACAGCTCTCCCTTATGTAAGTTGTTTAACAATAGTAATACGAATGTTGGTTCGGTTTCCAAAGTTTCCTGCCTCATACTTCATGGATGCAGTAAAACCAGCAACCCGTAGTTGACCTTGTATGATATCCTCATCTATAGCATTCATGTGTGTATTCTCAGGGTAATCCTGACCTCCAAAGAATCGAGCTATAGCTGTTTGTTTCTCTACTGCTGTCTTAGCCTTTGTAGCAAAATCAACAAGACTCTTAAAGTGTGGTGATTGTATAAATAGTGTACCTCCGGGTTTAATAACAGTAAACCAATGATTAAGCACTTCTTGGGTTTCTCTAAAGGATACGTGTTCCAAAACATCATTGGCGTATATCTCATCCACACTATTAGGACCATAAGGTAAATTGCGAATATCTGCTACCACAACTTCTTCGTTAGTCTTCCTAACATCAATGTTTACATAGCCCTGCATTATTTTTCTACCACAGCCTACATTTAATCTTATTTTTTCCACTTCTATCCTCCTATAATATCATAAACTCAGGATCACTTGATACACGTTTTACATGGTTACTATCCTTGTCACAACTTGGACATGGTACCTGAGTACAAATTATTAATTTATCTTCAACTGCATGTATTTTTGAGTTACTTCGGTATACCGCACCACAACGGCAGTATACCGTTTGCTGCGGAACTTTTGGAAAAGCACTCCAATCAATATCCATTACTATTTACCTCTATTAAGGTTAAACCTCTGTCCAAGCATAAGGCTTATAGCCCCTTTTATATTCTTTGCATTCACATTCACCATCACCCCACACCTGACGAAAAGAACAATGATAGGTATGTCCCTCCTGCATTAATTTATTTACTAGAGCTGCGCCTTGCTCTTGTTCTTTAATACAGCTCGAACAAATGTCAAGGTGAGTGGCATAATCAAATTCTACCTCACACTGTTCACATTTTTTCATTGTACTCCCTATACTTTATTTAACATAAATATTTTGATAACCTACTACTCATTTTTATAGTAGTATTACTGCCCCTTTCTAAGTTTGTATATTTCTATGGTTTGTCTAAGTAAAATAGTAATATCATTATTAGTGGAATCTAAAACATATACTCTACCTGTATCATCTGATTTTGCCAACCCTAGGTATGCTGCACGAACCTGCTCATGGAAACTTAAGCCTTTTGCTTCCTGCCTAGTTTCATCTTTACTTGTTAAATCCCTTTCGATTGTTTTATTAGACCTAGACAAACCTAAATTCGCTTCTACATCAAGCATAAAAGTTATGTGCGGCATATATTTAATGCCCTTAGTTATCCAAAAGTTCAGGTTCTTTATCATACGTACTTCAATGTTTTTAAGTAGTCCTTGGTACACAATAGAAGAGTCTATATATCTATCTAATACTACAGTTTCACCGGCAGCTAGTTTTGGGGCTATAACCTCATGGACTAATTGTGCTCTAGCCGCAAGATATAAAAACAATTCTGTTTTATCGTCCATGTTTATACTATTAGAGTCTAGTAATATATTACGTATACCTTCCCCTATCTTAGTTTCTCCAGGATCTCTAACTAGAGACGTTTTAATACCTAATGATTGTAGGCGTGCGGTAAAACGTCTCGCAAGGGTTGTTTTACCACTACCTATGCTACCTTCAAAAGAAATTAATTTAACCAGTGACATGATACCTCCAGTTCTTTCCATGTTATATGTTGAAGCTCATCCATGAGAGATTCCATAGCTTCAACAGGATTACGAAATTTAGCAGAGGGTTGAGTAATTGGTCTACCTATAACGATATAATCTGTTCCTGCACTAAAAGCCTTTTTGGGTGTTACTACTCTTTTTTGCTCATTGTTATCACTACCTGCAGGTCTAATCCCAGGTGTTACTGTAATAAAATCCTCCCCAACAAAAGTCTTGAGTAAGCCTACTTCTTGTGCCGAGCATACTGCACCTACTGCCCCTTCTCTCTTGGCATACTGCGCCATGTTTACAATTATGTTATTCAAAGAACTAAACATAGCACCGCTGTATGCTTTAAGGCCTAAACTCCCTAGGTGTGTACTGGTCATACTAGTTAATACAGTTACACCTATAACTTTAGGCCTTTGTGGAAGATATCTAGAGGCTTCTACGGCACCTTCTATAGCACCTTGGGTGATGCAATGGGCATTAAAGACATCAGGTAATGTCAATACCTTTGAAGCCTTGTTTACTGTAGTATATATGTCGGCTAATTTACCGTCAAAGAATAAAAGTTTGCCTTTATCCTTTATGTACTGACATACCTCAAAACCTGAGGAATAAAATAGCTCTAGGCCTACCTTAAAACAATTAACATAGGGTGATAGCATGTCTACCCACTCTTTAGCTTGAACCACATCAGCCGTGTCCAGAGCGATGAATATACGATCTTTCAGCCCGTTATGAAATACGCCAAACTCTGGCTTGCGCTCAGGCCTACAAAAATCAGAGTCGTCAGTTTCTATAACCACCTTATAAATACTAGATATAGGAACTTTGCATGAACAAGTTAAACCTGATTCGGGATGCACACTGGTCCCACACACCATAGAACGTGTAGGAAAGCTAATTATTTGATAGATACCTTTGTCATCACCTACACCAAAATAATCATCTATTTGCCATTCTTTAACCTTGCGTATCATTATCACCATCCCCCTTGTTTTCATCTATCCCCACTGTAGCCTCTAAGGCTTTGTTAGCAATAAACCAAGAAGCTACACTACTTTGGCAGCTTGTATGCTTACACAACTCAAATCCGTCACAAACCCTACCCTGCTCATTTTTTATTTCCCTCAAAGCTTTAATGGCTATGTCAAAATCAGCTTGTAGCCTATTCTGTTTGTATGTACCTCCTTTATTCCAAGGTTTAAATGCCTGAAGGCTTTCTATAGTAGGAAACTTACCCCTAAATGTAATTGCTCTATCATCTAGTAAAATAGAAGCAGCTGGTTTCTTAACTGGAAACTTAATGGAAGAAACTATTTCATTACTAACCTCTTTAATTCTATCAAGCCATAGTGTTTTACTACCTTTAGTAGTCACAAGGTTTGTAAACCACTGAGGAGTATCTTTGTATCTACCAAGTCTACAGTATTCTTTCCTCAACCATTCTTTCATAGCTGCTCTTGCAAACCAATATCGGGATCTGCTTGAGTACACATTTACTTCAAATGAATCTAGGGCATCCACTAAAAACTTCAATGACCCTGGTACTGGAAGATCAGGTATATTCCTAGGTCCTTTCCAACCACGTTTATAGCTATGGATTACACCGTCAAAGTCAACACACAGTATTGGTTTATTGCTGTACATTATTTTCCCCTTTATAATTTATCTAACGGACGAATGTTTCTAAACTTAGAACTCCAATAATGGGTTATAAAATCCCATATATCATCTGGTTCTGCTTGGCCAGGCTCAACACCAAAATGCTTACCTACTGACGAAAAAGAATGAGCTACTAGCCATGAGCATATAGGATATTTATCTCCGGGTACTAATCTTCTGAAAGCATACATACCAAAGCACAACCAGTCTAAGAAATGAGCAACAAGTTTAATATAACCATAGTTTTTACCTACTTGTTTTTTAGCTGTGGCTACCACTGTATCTATCTCTTCCTTAGTAAGATTTAAAGGGCGGTAAACAGCTATCAAATCCTTAATTGGTGGACCATATTGATAGTACAAGTCGTGTACACATACATTGTGTACAGCTTCTATTATACTAGCGGTGTGTAAGGTACCTGTGTCTATGACAATACCCACATGATTTACTTGAGTTCTCCCTTCACCTATACTGCGTGTACAGAATCGTATACACTTACTTAACAAACTTGCACCTTTGGTAAAGAAAATATCTCCAGGCTGTAGTGCCACTACTTTGTCATTTATTTTCGACATATTAACCTCCTTATGCCTCACAGGTTCCTTCCACCCATCTTTTGCGTCTATCGGCTGTTCTAGCTTCTAACCAGTGTAATGCTTCTTCTAACTTGGTTATAGCTAGGTCATTCTGACGACAAGGAAAATCGGATGATTGAAACATCTGTAACCTATCAATACATACCTCAATTAGATCCTCTACTTGTATACCATTAACACCATGCTCAGGGATAGTACCGTCTTGAAATCTAACGAACCCAAAGTTATCCGCTGGTATAGAGTCACCTACGGGATAAATGTATGTAGCACACTTAAAATGATATTCATTGACTTCTTGTGTAGTGTTTCCTTTAGAATAACCTTTTACAATCTTTATGTGTTTATCCATGATCTGTGCATTTTGAATATCTTTTTTATCGCTTTCCATGACTTCTCCTTTATAGTGATTCTAAATAGGTTTTTACACCTTCACCATAAAAACGTTTGTTAGCTTCGTCTAGTACATGTTTATGTGTACCTTCTTCATCCAGATTTTTACCTATGTACAGACATGGGGTTTCTACACCATTTCTACCCCACATCTCATACCAAAGAGCTTGAACTAAACCTTCGGCATCTTCTAAAGAGTATTCTATGAGATTTTCAACTTTACCGTACAGACCAGCATTTTTAAAATCATCGCATCGGATACATCCTGACTTAGTCCAGAGTATACTCTTATTTTCTTCAATCATATGTTACTCCTAGCCTATACGCATAGGCTTTTTTACAGGTAAGTCGTTTTCATCATGCCTTTCCCATGGATCAGGATAATGGTATTTCTTACAGACTGCCGATATTTTATTACAATCCCCATCTGAGAGCGCATATATAATAGTGAAGCATTCCTCCAATGCTTCACGGGCATCTCTTAGATTCTCAATAAAATCTGTACAAAAGCTACCATCATAGTCTATGATATGATTTAGTGATCCTGCCATTTTATTTCTCCTAGTCCCTCGGGTTTATTGACTTTAATAAATGTTTTATTAAAATCCATTTATCATTTATTACTTTCTCTATATCTTTAAATACCATATCACTAAAAGCAAGTTTATTAGCCCTTAGTAACCTTTCGTAATATGTTACTTTAAGCACATTTCTAACATATGAAGTGATAAATCCAAAAATAATACCAATGAGTAGTATCACTATTATAATTTTCATTTTAATATCTCCTAGAGTTAGAACCTTTTTGCTAAGGCATAACCCAATAAAAGACCTAGGCATGCGACAACACAAATATCAAAAATGGATATATAGATCATTGTTTCTCCTAGTTTATACTGAAGGGTAACTTTTTGACAGTAAAACCTGCTGCCCCTTTGTGGCCTCCTCCACCATACTCACAGGCAATAGCACTAACATCTATATTGAGGTCTTGGGCGTATAGAGAAACCACCCATTCTGTATTTCTATTCAATACAAAGGTAATAAGGATATCAAAGTTATCTATGTTTTTTACACAATCGAATAACCTACTAGATGCACTACCTATATTAACGGCTATGGCATTATAACCTTTAAACCTTAAAGGAAAGCCATTCTTTATAAAGTAATCTTTGTACGTATTGTCTACATGAGTTAATACAGGGGCTCCTCTTTTCTCTATGGTATCTATTGCCTCCATGGTACTTTCAGGATCAGCAGTTGTCAACAGCACCTTCCACATCTGGTTATCAGGTTTGAAGTTGGTAGCAGGATAACTTCTCATACCATACTGAAAAAGTAGTACTTCATTAGATAGATTGTGTACGTCATAAGCACCTAATAGTTTTACTACCTCAGGTACTGGACTATGCATAAAGTATTCCCATGCAAGTTCACAAGCCGCTGTACCTTCTCTACGCAAACCTGTGAATGTGCAGTTGGTTTCTGCTGCCTCTTTCATAGCACGCCTATGATGATCTATCCACACAAGCTGTTTTACTTTATCTTTCATAGCACACATTCTGGAAAAGGGCTGCAAGTGAAAGTCTACCATTATTACAATATCGTTTTCATTAACTTTAGGTTGAGGGTAATCATAATCCATAGGTATATTTTGTATGTTCGGGTACACTAAGTTTACTATAGCCGCAGAACACAGCCCATCTAAATCAGTATGGTGAATGCATTTCATTGTTTTCATGTTATCTCCAATTCTCCTTTATGCACTATACTATGGTCATAGCATATAGCATATATTCCGTCTCCAGTTGATTGTTTATGTCGCAATTGGTTTGTATCGAGTGGTTGTTTTAGCCAATACCATATTAAATCCTCAAGATGCTTCCAAAACTGTGAGTTATGCTTTTGATTGCAAAAGCGAGCAGTTCCAATATGGGCAATTTCGTGTAGTAGTATTTGCCGTATGTCACCAGTATAGGCTATCCCAAGGTCTATTCGATGTGAGCCAATCCAACAATAACTATCATGACCTGGCTTTATATTAAGTGACCATCCATGATAGTTCATTTTCATCATAGCATTGTTAAAGAGATGTTGTATACATTTCATAATTACCATGCCGGCTCTTACTACTCCTATTACACTATTAAATTACCTTTAATCTTATTCCAGAGTCTTCTAAATATCCCCTGTTCGGCCTTCTTCTTAAGTAACTCGCCTTGATAGTCAATAACCTCAAGCGCTTCCCTAAGGTCTACAGGGATTCCCTTTCGTATTTTGTCACTGAACCCTTTTAATCTTTCGTCCATGAGCACACCTCTAGCTATTATAATGTTGGAGTGGTGCAGGTTGATATTCCCATGTTGGATGGCCCTTGACAACTTCTTGTAGTTTAAAAGAAACTATGTTTCCATAAGATATACCATGCTTTCTGGTATTTTTAAGATGATTAATGATTCTCGCTTTTATATGAGTAGCGTCAATAACTTCTGTGACAATTCCCCATGGGCTTTCACCCTCTAAAAAGACTTTTACCTTGTTTCCTATTTTTTCCATTTGATATCTCCTTTTAAAATTTCTAATGAGCGAATAACTGGTACGGTTTTTTGTGTATGCTTAAATGACTAGTTATGCTTTTAATGATTTAGCTAATCTTTTACGGATATGCACATTAATACCCTTATCCAATAGTTGCATATACGGTTCAAAAATTAAAACATCACCAGATTTCAATTTTACCTGTACAGAATCACCCACCACAGTCATCGCATTTTGTACCCCAATTCTCTTCTTCAGTAGTTTCCTTGTTTTCTGGCGGTGTGCTTTCTACTATAGGTTCTGATGCTCCACGTCCAAAAAGATCTTTTTTACCAAGTTTTTCTGTAATAAGGTCATATAACAAATCGGCTAATTCAGTAGTATTTGAGAGGTACCATACTACGTAATGGTCCCAGCTACTGGCTTTTATACAATAGCCAGTAGCTCCAAGCTCTACGGTTAAAGACGTAAACCTTTGGAAGCATGTCTTTTCAACATCCCCTAATACACACTCTTCAATGTGTGCTAAGTTACCAAAACAAAGGTCACGGTTATTATATAGAGTGTCTCTAACCCCCCGGTAATCTTTTACGTAATTAGCAAGGAATGTACCCATGAAACGAATTTCTTGCTCGTGGAAAATAAATCTTTCACAACCTATGTGCACAAGAAATCCCCTGTTAATTTTTTCAACACTGATATTGTACTCTAAACCAAATTTATTATCTTGCGTACACTCTGATGGAAACTTTTTCTGTTCTAGGTCACTAAAAAGCTTCCTACCCTCTTGACGTGGATTGGTTTCAGACTCTTTGCCACGTTCGATACACTTACCCTTGCACGTTCCCTGGGGTCTAGACTGTAAGGTTTTTGCCCCCAAATTTCTACATTTTCATTTAATATACCTTTTTGTTTCATAATAATATCTCCTTTTCTTCCTGTTAAAGAATATGTACCAAATACCACATTATCCATTATTCTAGCTATCTCCATGTATAACGTCTTTAATCACCGGCACTGCTTTTTGTGTCCGGTGTATTTGACGATTATATTTCGCCTCTAAAAACTTTATCAATAATTATTTTTGCATCATGGATATCACCACCAAATTGTTTTGGTATAAGCAAGACAATATCTCCATCGCAACCTGGTCTGTGATAGCTATCCTTTACTTTATCCCATCCGGGGAAACACCTTGGTAAAACCACGGCTTCAAATTTTTCTTTGTCTTCCATGTGGCCTATAAAACTAAAATCAATATCCATTACTTCAACTACCTCCATAATGATATAAGTCACCATTATTGTTGCGCAGGGCAAAGTCACCACCTTTAAATGTGAATACATTAGACGTTACCATAACGGCATCTTCTATTCCCCAGGGATCTCCCGCAATGTAGGTTTCTTTAGGAACCTATTCAATGTAATCCTTGAAGGAGAACTTTTTATTTTTTATCTTTCGTATGCTCTTATAGCTAATGCTTATTTCAGAGTAGTCCCAACTTCCTCCCAATGGTTTAGCATATTTATTTTTGGTCTTGCAAATAAAATCATGAACAACTGATCTTACTGTAATTGACTCAGGTAAACTTATCCAAAGTTTTACTGCTGTTCCGTCCTGAGAAAATAAGTTATAATGAGGTACTATGCCTTCTAAGTATATATCCCAAGTTAAGTGAAGTCTACCTTGGAAAAAAGTAGCAGAGTAGTCTTTATCAGTAATGATAATATCATCATAGCCCCCTTTTTTCTTTTTTTAGCGAAACATCCTCACCAAAAAACGAAGTATTCAGATCTATATATTTATGCTTATCCTTAGGTAATGTGGACAGAATTTGTTTTCTATTTTCCTCTTCTGTCTTTTCTATTACCTTTATCGTTTCTGCATAGGTAGGTAATTTTAGTATTTTAATAGCTATGGGAGGAAGCTGTTTTTCTTTGTATAGCTTTATTCCATCGTGAACAACTACTTCAAAGTGTCCCCAGGGATAAAATAAAGATTTTGCATTATTATTCTGACTTAACCAGAAACCTTCCCCATTGAACCCGTCTATTTTCCCGTAAGAATATCCATCCCGGAAACCAACAAAAACCTGATCCCTATTTTAAAAAACTTATTAAATTCCTTAAACATGAAGTACCCCCTAAAACTCCATATTAATAGTTACACTTGGTAACGTCAATAACGTCAGGCCCATAGCCTAAATAATTTATACGTCTACCTATTGAACCTTGGACGTCAGAGATAAATTCTCTAACCTTATCAGGGTGTAAATAGTCTAAATGATTCAAGACTATCTTTGTAGGTCTATTTGCTTCTATAGCTAAATTAACAATATCAGGATCGAACCTAGCTACTCTTCTTATTTTCTTGGTCACGCTTGTAATTTCTTGGATGTGTCTATCTTGACCACTTTCTTGGGTAACAATATCCCAAGTTATTTCATTTTGTAAAGGCCCTGAGTTACCTGCTACTCTTATCGGGAAAGCTCGGATCACCATAACTATGTCGTCTACGTCAAATGGGCTTAGCCCTGCCTCAGAAAGGAAACCAGCGGCAGTTGTATCACGACTAGTTACATAAGGATAGTGTGGAGAATGTAATAGAGACAACCCAAATCCCTGTGTTCCCTCTATTATAACTCTTTCTTCCCGGTTAAGTCTTCCCCTTAAAAAGCCTTTTGTATCTTCTAGATATGGTACAAGTATTGGCATACCCTCTGCAAAATACATGGGCCTTCTTTTAATCCTTTGTATAACAGCTTCACCCGTGCCACTACCTGTAGACCCTATAGCATCTATCAATTTCCCTTCTTGTTCCATGTACTTAAGTACATTAGTAACAATAACTGCTTTAGGGTCAATTAATAGCCTATTGGGACCGATCTTAGTTTTTTCAATTTCTGCCATAAGGGTAAATACATCTATATAAGTACCAGCACATAAAACACAGGTTACATCGGGTAGTAGAGCTGCTGTAGGGAGATGTTTAAAACAAACTGGTTTATCTCCATCTATCACGGTATGCCCGGAATTAGGTCCACCACAACGTACAACTACAGAAGCTCCCATTTCTTTAGCAAAATAATGAGCAACTTTACCCTTACCCTCTGATCCAAACTGTCCTCCAACTATTACTGTAACTGGCATAGTTTATCCCTTTTAAGTATTATTTTTATGCTCTTAAAATTTAAAGTGGTTATTCTTTTGAATCTTGCTCTTGGAACTTGGTTATTAGTTTATCAGGAAATACCAAACGCTTTATAATTTTCCCGTCTATTTTTTCTGTAATCCATTTAGCCATTGTAAAATGTTTTAGAATTTTATCTACCTCTTGCCTCATCTTGAGTACTAACTGAGGTTCTTCGGTTAATACCTCAGCTATCAAAGTTCGTATTTGCTCAAATTTATCTTCAATGTTACGATGCCATAGAGATCCATCAACCCCTGAATAAGCGTCTCCCATATCTATCTCCTTTTAAAAATGGTCATCTTTTGAATCTTGCACTTGTAATTTAACTATTTATAGGCTTAATTAACTTCCATATATCATCAGGAACACTTATGCTAACCTTATATTCTTTTCCACATTTTCTACATATATAACGCACTATCAACCTCCTCCATATCCGTTAGTACTTTTTATTAAATGGTACCTTTTTTCAGTACCTTGACTACTTCTGAGTGTGCTGGCCCTTTTCTTATAGTTATACGTAGCGCCTGCCATGCTGTATCGTTACGAGCGGGAAGATTCATTAAGGCCCTATACCTAATTGGAGCTGACCACATAGCTAACCAATAGTATAAAGGCCAGAATCGAATGTACTTAGGTAAAAACTTCTTACACAATCTATCAAATAACCCTTTCTTTAACATCATCATCCTCTTGTATTAAATAGTGGCCTTATCTTTAAGACATAATTCTCGAATATCACAGGTATCACAAAAAAGTAGTGTGTCTGTATCAACCCCAAACTTTCCTCCAACAGAACAATGCTTTTCAGACTCTTCAGCACACTTATCATACCCACCACAAGCTAAGCATTCATTAAAATCATCTGTATCTATACCAAAACGTCCTGGGCATTTAAAAAGCTCTCCAGGCTTCTTAAACGTTAACCTTAGGTTTATTGGGGGTGGCCTGTTATAGTTAGGGTTTAAGTTATGGTAGTCCATCTTTTGATTATGCCTAGGTATCCTTTTCCTGAACATAAATTTCTCCCTATAGATACGTACTAAAATTCAGTGTATAGTTTACTAGCCTGTACACCCTTATTGTCTTGATATTTAAGGCTATGATACTCTTCATGCTCTTCAGATACTGTGTGGTAATAAATTTGAGCAATCTCTATACCTGGGTAAATATGTAAGGGTTGAATGACCATAATCTCTAAAGTCCAGTAACCCTTAAAACCTATGTCCCCAAATCCTGCAGTAACATGGATGAACATACCTAGTCTACCTACAGAAGAACGCCCTTCTAGCATAGGTATGAAATTATGTGTTTCTGTGTGTTCCACTGTCCTTCCTAAGTACAAAGTACCTGGATAAAGCATTAGGCCTCTTTCAGGTAAGACAAAGATATCAGTAGGATTATTCTTAGCCATACTAAGTCTATAATTAGTGTATACAAGCATTTCATGGTGTAGCCTAAGGTTATAACTATTGGCACCTAGCTGTTTACTGTTATAGGGTGTTATACAAATATTTCCGTTGAGTATTTCACGTTCTATAATCTTACCTGAGAGAATCATACACCCTCCTTTGTACTAGCTGTAACAGGCTGAATGACCCAACCTAATAGTTTTTGGCGTGAGACATAAAGTGCCTTTTGTTTAGCTAATATGTTCTTAGCCTTTATTTGGAACACAGGATTGTCTATTACACGTTTTGTGTAGGTTAATCCTTTAGGATTATCTCTATAATCCCAAATAGAGCTAAGGCCTAGTACCATGTTATGTTCAGTACCTATCGTATAGGCTAGAGCTAAACCTAGGGGATGGAAGAATTGACGGTTAGCTTCTTGTAAATAACCTTCTTTCACAAACTCAGTTACGCTGATATAATTTGGTTCACTAGACATAACCCCTCCTTTTAACACTTACCTACCAAATGTACGCATAAACCTAGCAAAATAATAATAGTTACTGCCTCCATTATTGCAATAAACCGATAAACTCTTTCCATTTTACTCTCCTTTTTTACACTTACCTATTAGGTACATATATAGGCTTGTTAAAATAAAAATGGTTACTGCCACTATTACTTCGATAAACTGATAAACCTTTTTCATGCCCATCCTCTTTATTCCATTATATTTATTAATGTGCATACTTTCTCATACTAGGCTACTCATTCAGGGTTATTAGGTCTATCACCATAATGGATAATGTTTCGTATCCCTCTAAATTTAACTGGTAGCAGAAAAGCCTCATTAATTATCTGAATCGTGGTAGATACAGTTCGAGTAAGCGTAGTCCATTCAAGATAATTTTCTTCCGAGATAGGGTATTCTTGTAAAAGTTTCATTAAAATATTGTCTATTTTAGCTGCCTCTTTGTAGCCTGCTAGAACATCAGGTTTAGCTTTATTTTCCTTTTCCTCAGCCGTCAGATGCGATTTTAAAGCATTATTCATTTATTTCCCCTTTATTCATCTTTCATGCATTTACAATTACTTGGTGCGTCCCAACAATAGTTACAAGTCTCATCTATGATCTTAAGGACCTCTAAGACTAGATCCTCTCTATCGTTTAAAAGCAGCCGTAATCGTTGGACTATTAGAGATGTATCAGGTCCCACATTAGTGTTGCAACGTTCCCACTTTTTTATTTCATCTTTAGTGTATGTTACCATAGCTAATATCCTTTAAATAAAAAGGCCTGAGATACCTTTATTGTTGGTTTATATCTTTCTTTACATACGCAAGGTCTCGTTTCACGTTTGCTAGCTCTACCTCAATAGCTGATGAAACGTATGCCTCTAAATTACCGATGTACTTATTGGCCATTTTTGTAAGGCTAGGTGCAAGCATACCTAATACGCTAGAAATAGCCGTATTCTTTATATTAGCACCTATAACCGGTGTGAATTCCCCAATATCTTTCAAAGATTGTACTTGTGTGTGTTGCATATCGGTTACCACATCTGATATAACACTGTGTACCGTTGTCATAACCGTGTTTATGTTCCTATCCTTGGTCTTAGCTCGCATGTACTTAGCAAGCTCTGCGGTACCCCATCCTACAAGAGCTATCAAAATTGGGGCAAGTCCATTGACAATCGCAGTCAAAACATCTTCCATAACGTGTACCTCCTTAGTTTAATACTAATATATCTCAGGCCTTTTTATTCTAAACTATTTACCACTCTTCAGTCGTAAGATTAGGACGATTCCTAACATTTTCAGCGTGTTCTGCAAGCTTTTGATTTAATTCTTCATGGTTAACTAACAATGCTAAGATTTTCATTGCCTGGATTAATCCACTAATAATAGCTCCTTCATCAAGACTGTACCAATAGTATACCAGATTATCACATACTTTTTCTAATTCTGAGGGTATATTATTTTGTGGCATTAGCTTCTCCTTCAATGAATAATTTATTCTAGTGAACTCCTGACATCCCGAATCTTTTCTTTTATTTTTGTTGTATCTAAAGGGCCAAATAATTTTGTTATCTCCCTATGCAGTATTTCTTTTTCATAAGAACCGAGGCCCGTAACCCGTACTAATTGTAACAATAAAAGCAATGAGGATAGCTTATTTATATATACTTTAACAATTCGCATATCACTAGGAATAATTCCTTTTAGTTTATCTTCTACGTCACTAATTGCGAATTGCGATCCTACCTCTAAAGAAAAAGTAAGGTCATTCAAAATATTGGTTATAGTATTTTGAAAGTATCTTGTATTTTCAGAATGTGGTTTATGCCTAAGCTGATCCAATATATCTATAGTATCCTGTTTGACATTAACTTTGGTACTCTTAGCTGTACGTTCCTTTGTTTTACTAAGTCTGGCCTTGTTACTACTATTTAATTGAGTATGTTGTATGTACCGTAACTTAAATGTAGGGATATCTAAGCTTGAACCACATTCATGACATTCTATTCTACATTGTTTACAAATGGGTATCCGTAGTCTATTTTTATTAGAGATAACAGGAAAGGTACCCGCATGTATCGCACATCCTTCAAAACTAGCCGCTTCTCCGCAAATTGTACAATAGGGTCCTAAATCTTCAAATTCTATATACTTGTAACTTTTCATACGGTTTATCCCCGGTTTGTACTAGTATCAACTATTGTCAAGAAAATTCTTTCGTCTCGCATAAGCTTTTAAGTCATATGAATTATTTTTTAAGGCTCCGGCATGCTTATCTAGCATATCCATTATTCTATCTGCCATGTCACTAAATAATTTACGTCTGCCTTTAGCTATAGCCAATTTTTTAAAACCTGTAAAAATAAATAAATCTCTTTGCTCCTGATTCTTTAGCCCTAGGTAATTTGATTTAACTTTAGGTAGTGTTAAAAACTCTTTTTCTAGTAGGCCTATTCTAGTCTTAGCCTTCTTCATCTTTAGGTATATGGTTAATACCCGTTCCCTGAGAGTTTGAAGATCTAGCACTAAATCAGATAGTGCTTTTATATCTTCTATGGTAGCTGCATCTGCATAAGGCCTAATCTCTTTTTTAGATAAGAATGTAGTGTATGACCATAACTCCTTTTCTATCTCAGGCTTTAGATATGTGTCTATTATCCGTGTTAACTGCATGTATATGCTAGAATCTTTAGGTACTTTATATTCAACCTTTTCTTTTAACTTAGCCATAGTATTTCCTATATTTTTGTCAAAAGTAGTTTGTTATTCTTTGTGACGTACATCTTTAAAAAACCATCGTCTCGGATTACCTCTATATACTTAACCTTAGGTAGTATAACTCCTGTTCTAGGACTAAGTATTAATACCTTTAATGACTGTATTACATCAAATTTCTTTTTATCAACGTCAATAATCTCACCTAAGAAATAATCCTTAGGGCCTATTACATCCCTAAGAACGATACCCTCAATAGGTGTTATAGCTGCACACAAAAAGATTTCTCTAAAATTACGTACTTTTAACAATAAAGTACACTTAGTTCTGGTATTCCGTATGCCTAAAAGCATATTTACAGGTAAACTATGCCAAGAGTCTAGAGAGGGTTGTATGTATTCCACAATGTGTCCCATTAAGCGTCGTACACTACAAGAATAGGTAAAATAAAATGAGATATAGTGTGATCCACGGAACTTTTTATTATACACGCCGAATCTGTAACCCGTATAGAAGGAGTATCGGACACTAATTTCAATACATCTATTAACATAGGAGAACCTAATTTTACTTTACCTTCACCTATAGCCTCTGTATTTAAACTTACAGATTCTTTGTAAGAAGAAGCAGGTACAGAACCTGTAATAATAATGTCGTTTGAGTTTATGTCTATTATTACATATCCGGAGTGAGAACCTACGGCTAATGCATTTTCCATGGCCTCCTTAAAATCTTTACCTGGTTCAAACGTAAATATTGCCTTTTTCTTCATTTGAAGGTTAAATGTAGATTCCGTACTATTCCTTATGTCTATGTTAGGAAGAATATGGTTCATTAATAGCTGTAAGTGATAATCTTCATTACTACCTGTAGCCGATATTAATTTGTCATCATAACCTATAGAGGCATATCCCGATATGCTTGATAAAATATTTAGTATGTTAGTTAACTCTTTAAAATCTGTGGTTAGTTCCTTGTCTACCTTCAACGTGCTTGCAGGTATATGCAAAGATGCTAACCTATAGCTGTCACGAATGAGTACCCTAGTTATTTTCTTTGTGGTAGATATTGATATAAGTGATTGTTCATCTCCGGGTATAATCACAGGATTTATACCTATATAACCTATAGCATCTTGTAAAGCAGTTATACTCAGTCTAAGTTTACTCTTAGGGATTCTCTTTATATTAATATCTAAAAAGGAGTTGTACTTATCTCTATCCACAGCATTTAAAGCTATTGAGAATTTTCTACCTTTACCTTTAGAAGCTATAGTAACCTTTTCACCTCTACTTTGTATAACAGCCCTTTTATAGGATGATTTTATTGAGCTTAAAGAAGAGGCCATTAAGTATGCTATGCCTTCTTCTTTTGCCTGTACAGGCATACTAGCTCGTATACCTCTACTAGGCGTGGAACACTCTAGTATAAGTCTATCCTTTTTTATTTTCATCTTTATAACAGGATCTTTACCTTCACTTTTACCTACGTCTAATACTGTCTTAACTACTTTAGTTAAAAAATAAGATAGATCCTCTACAATAGCATGCATATTAGCCTCCTCCTAAACGTCTAAGTGTAACTGGGACCTATTACCTTTACGTATCACTTTCCAATTTCTATACTCAGGGTGTTTTAGGTTGTGCTTTGCAGTTATAAAAAAAATACTGGTCTTACCAAATTCCTTACCTAGAAAAATAGGTAGCATATCTAAAATAGAATATAAACCTTTATCATCAAGATTAGCGTCTATTTCATCTAAGATTAGTATATTAGACTTATACGGTGAGACTTTTATTATGGAGGGTAGCATTACCATCATAAGTCTTTTACGCTCTCCTCCTGATGTCCTCCGTATATCTTTGTATAAAGAAGATCCTTCATTTTTACATACAAAAGAGGGGAAACCTTGATTTTTACTTACATCAAAGTAAACAGAGTTATCAAATAACTCTCTTGAGTATAGGTTCCAATTTTCTGTCAAGAATTTATAAAAATTAAAGAGGCTGTCTGCTTTTAACTGCCTAGAACTAACAGCTTTAGATACTAAAGGTAAATGGACTA
>Ga0209345_10001550_pt1 | contig 27146 bp, 49 predicted proteins | sample Cruoilmetagenom7_FD_187294 | JGI IMG/M metagenome (GOLD analysis project Ga0209345, IMG submission 187294) | Oil polluted marine microbial communities from Coal Oil Point, Santa Barbara, California, USA - Sample 7 (SPAdes) (version 2) | ecosystem: Environmental > Aquatic > Marine > Oil seeps ...
TTCGATTTTGAACCACGAAACGCTGCCGCTGCATTTAAAATGTTTGGCGAAAGGGGAACACCCGCCGCAATCGCTCTAATCACAAAGGGGGCATCACTAAAAAATGAGTTACACGAAACCGAGACAGAAGACCAAACGATATCAGAAGAACCAACAAAAGCGAAAATACATAAACTGGGACAAAAAGGACCATGGGGCGATTACGCCGCCAGTTTGTATCGATCCGGGTTTTTCTACGCACCCAAAGTCTTAGAGGCATTAGGGACTGATAAACAATACCGGAACTGGATACAAACCCAACCAAGCGCCTATAGCAGCGATTTTAGCGAGTGGATTCACGGGGAAGGCCGATGTATTGCCGCACACGTTAGAAGGGCAGGAGAGGCTGGTACGGGCTATAAACCACCCTATTCCTGTATACCCCTAACGGACAAAGAACACCAACTGCAGCACCAGCAAGGGGAAAACGCCTTAGACGGCATGGATTGGAATAAACTCAAAAATGAATACTTGGTTAAATGGGCCGTTGATCAACTTTATGTGATATTTGGTGTCGATTCTTTGACAAAAATGCACCCTAATGATTTCGTCGATTGGTGTCAGCAAAATGATTTAATCCCCTTCGTACCGAAGATGTACAAGAAATTCGAAGGGGCGGCATGATTGAATATTAAGATCGAGCTTCCATATCCATTGCCATTATGGAATCGCATTCTTGCCATGAATCACCACGAAAGGAGCCAATTACGCCATTGGATACACGACTCATTATCGCAGTTACAAGTTATCGATGGGGACAGCACGACCCAGATGGTGTATCGATTAAAGCCGTCTTGGATGGCCTTATCAAGTGCGGATTATTACGCGATGATTCGACCGACGAAATACAAAAAATCTGTCTGCGTAGCAAAAAAGCGAAAAACAAGACGTTGGAACGAACAACAATTGAAATCTATCACGAAGGGGAAAACGTAAATGCATGGTGTTGACAAACCAATGGTGATTGCACGATTGCGTGAGTGGGGCTTTTGGTTACGCTCAGCCCGGTCCCCAGGTCAAGATTACACACTTTCACGGATGGACAGCCCATTAACCAAGAAGCGCACAGTTAAGCCTGTATACCGCAGCGAGAGCGCCGAGAACCTTGATTTAATCATGAGCTTTCATATGGATAAGGACGCGATACACGTATTAGAATTGTACTATGCAAAACAAGTACCGGCCTCAAGCGGTGCCGCCGCGATGAATTGCAGTATCAGGACGTATACCGCCAAGCGATATGAGGCACAAAGTATATTAATCGGTGTCTTAAGTGCAATAAATTCACATCAATTGCCTAAAATTGCTTGATTCGGCACCGAGGAACTGCTATTTTTGGTATATACTTGAAATGATTATAAATTCAATCACAGAATCATCTTAAGTCGTTGAAATTTTTGCGTAAATGAGTAGTGGGCATTTAAGGGCCAACCTCAAATGGCCCTTTTTTTAATTAGACCAAAGTGGTTTAAGACCGTTAATAATTACCGCAACAACCGCAGCAATACCCAAAATTAACCAATACATGCGCTGAGCTTCCCAGTGGTATTCTTGCGCTAATTGTTTGCGAATTTCGCCACGTATCCTGTCTAATTCGGTAAGTTTGGTTTGATGTTCTAATTCGTCTCTTTGCATAGTAAACCTCTCAGAAAACTTTAAAAATAATTGTAAAAATGGGTGTTTCTACTCTATCTTTGAATAGCTTTATTTGCGCCACAACAAGATCAGGATTCATCAACTTAGTAGGATCAAGTGAAGTTGTTAAACCATCTAATGAGACGGTTATTGCGGTCATATGTTTTGTTATACGCTTGTTAATATATAAAAAAAACATCGTAAGAAAAAGACAAGCATAAGAAATATAACCCGCATAATTGGCGTCTAAAAACAAAACATTACCAAGAGCCACAATAACAACCAAGACGTGAAGATATAAAATAAATTGACCATACCTTATTAATTGATTCATACGTTTAAATGATTGCTGTACTAAGTTATCGATATGAATAAGAAATTTTTTCATCTACCCAAAACAAACCAAAAATCTGTAGAGAAAGCAATTTGGCAACTTGCACCAAAACTAGGTAATTTCTTAGTTTGTAGTCGCGACACCTTGCCATCAATAAATAATATTTCGGCAAAATCAGATTGTCTCATCCCTGTCACACAGTATTGCCATAGTTCTTGAACGCCTTGTACTTTGACGTTTTGTGGATATCCCATAATTTGCGTCACTTGGTCAGAGTTGTAACCTTTTTTAACCGTGTGCGCTTTGATTGATGGTAGATTATGAGCGCAGCCGGTGATGAATAAAGCCATAATAATAAGTTTTTTCATGTTAATCCTCGCGAAATCCAGCTTCATCAAGCCGTATTTTTAATAAATCCAGTGAATTGGCAGGCATACGGTTGTTTTTACTCACAGCCAGCCAAGAGCCTACCCCGCTTTCACTCGGACCACCCCACTTAACCGATGTAAGTAAATCGACAATATCGGGGATAGTAAGACGGTGTAGCGATTTCAAGCGCCTAAGTTCTTCATTTGTTGGATTTGTGACCATAATTACCTCTAATATATACCTCTAATATATACAACTAATAATATATAATGCTAATTATAGCAAACCACGCTCAGCAAAGGAAAGCACGTCATTACCCACAACTAAGTGATCCAACACCTTTACATCGACTAAAGCTAAGGCGTTCTTTAAGCCCTGGGTAATGGTTTTATCGGCATTGCTTGGCTCAGATAACCCAGAGGGGTGATTGTGGGCGAATATGACCGCTGCAGCGTTATGGTGTAGCGCACGTTTGACTATTTCACGTGGATGAACACTCGCGCCGTTAATGGTCCCATAAAAGGGTGTTTCAAATTCGATCACTTGATTACGGCTATCCAGATATAACACACAGAAACGCTCAGACTCTTGGCAAGATAAGCGCAATTGTATAAATTTGCGGGTGTCGTCTGGACTGCCCATAACATCCTTATTTTCCAATTGTGCTAATATAATATCGCTGGCCAATTTGAGAATTTCTAAATGTGTTGCGCCTTTAATGTGGTATGCCCCGTTACTATCTTGTATCATGTGTTTAGCCATTATCTCGGTCCCCTAGATTGTTGATGATGGTCAGTGTGTAAAGGGGGATATCGGCCCCCCTTACACACGATTAATTAATTGTCGTCTTGTGGCCAGTGTTTAACCTCATTATCAAACCCATACTCTGATACCCATACGGAAATTAAGGTGTCGTTATGCCACACAATCCGATAGATGTGATTCTCAATCAGGATTTTAAAAATTGATCGCTCAGCGTTCCCCATCTTGTGAGTTTGGAGTGGATTAAAAGCATAGTGATATTTCGTTGATATATTCTGTAGGTGTTTCGCGGTTTGTTTAGGCGTCATTCGCGTTGAAATAAACGCCTTATCAGCTAATAAAATTGTATTCATGTTATCCCCCTAGTTTATATGGTATGTTGTGAGTATCCAAAATATTCAAAACGAAACCGATCACCGTATCAAAATCAGCATACAACACGGTTAAACCATCGGAATTAATGATTTTAAGTCTTGGTTTGTCACTCCCAGGATAAGCAAACATTTGATAGTTTAAGTTGTCACTTAAGAGCGATTGTAACTGTCTGTACTCACTACTTCGGTATTGAATAGACATGGTTATCGGTCCCATAGTTGATTGATAGTAACTACTTGGTTTCTAGTGCGTATATAATTTTTTCCTCTAAATGCAACTTTTTATGTTTACCTAAATACATTACTTCATAGCTGCAAGTAGTTAATAGCATTAATTCGAGTTTGGTCAATTTACGAATAGCCATGTTAAAGTCTGGGTTATTCCCATTTAAAAAATTGTGCATAATTGGTGTAAATTTCTTAACTTGTTTATCGGTTAACATTTTGGTCCCCTTTGGTTAATAACTACGCGATTGTTTAATAATTTGGTCATGGAATTGTTGGTAGTCTTCATCGGTTAGACTACCCGTGTAATACGTACAATAGATGTAAGATCCTTTTCGGTGTTTGTGGTGAGTAGCATCACAATTACACCCATTACGCCGAGCCTCATTTTCATGGGCTTTATCACGGCGCAATGTATCATTCCCGCACTTAGGACAAGCGCCAAGCACTTGCCCTTTGTTAAGTGATACCCGTTTACGACAAATACGGGTAGAGCATCGATAGTGGTTACTCACTGGTTTTGCCTGTAATTACATCGATCTTGGCGTTTTGTATAACGTGTAGAAATTGATGTAATACGCCGATACTATCTAAATTGATGTTAATCCAGTGAGATTTATAATCACCAGTACAAACTTTGATTTTAATATCAGTGTTATAGGCTCCTTTTTTAGTTAATTCATCTAAAATTGGCTGTAATTGTGCTTTGTAGTATTCCATGGTTTGCCTCGACTGTTATTTATATGATGAGTTGATTACGCTTCGACTTGTTTAAATGTTGCGTTTTGTACTTTACGACTACCGTAGGTATCACGTATTTTATCCATTGACCAAAGCCCACGGTTAGCAGACTTGTAACCAGATGGACGAAAAGACCATTTCACTTTTTTAGAATTCCAGTTAAAACCGGCAGCTTTCAACGCTTCTTTGTGGGGCTTGGTGTTACCTGATACCCATACCCATGAACCGCATATTTCAATCGTAAGACCCAGATTGATAATGGCGTTGATTGCATTGTTAAGCGCATCACCATAGTTAGACGCACCATTTTTGTACGAATCAGCGGATTCTGTTACGTCAATATTGCGGGTAATAGACTTTAAGGCATCAAAAGCCATATTAAGCAGCTTCATCAACTCAAGCCCAGCCGGGTTACGGTCAGGATGATACTTCATGGCTAACTTACGATAAGCGGTTTTAACAATATCGGGATTAATGTCCCCGTTGATTTGTAGAATTTTTGCGGCGTCTTGTTGATTCATAATATACCCCTAGTATATTGTGGTTAAGTGTAGATATCGGCTACACGGTTAAGCGAATAGTTTTACTTCAGAGCAATCGGTCACCTTGAAGGTTATCTCGCATTTGTAAAGTTTGTCGTATTCTTCGCTGGATACTTCAAAACAGGTATTAGGTTTAATGATGCTGTGTAACTATGAATTAACTGCTAAACCACTAAAATCACCATTGATAATTGCAGGGATTAAATGTTTGGCTATAAAAACAGTATTATATTGTGTGATTGGCATTGTGAACCTCACTAAGTGGTTGATTGATAATAAACAGTACTTACTTATTACTAATATTAGCAGTATATACATTATTTAGCAATGGTTACATTAATAGTATTTAACAATTAATTGAATAATTACGTTAACTCATTGATTACAAGGGGAATTAAAATGGCTTGCAAGGGAAATAAAAAAGGTAAGAAGCGAAAAGGGTATGGAAAACCTTAAAAATGAAGTCTATCAGCGTGGTAAACTGCCCTATATGCACAAAGCAAACGGCTGTAGACGTGCGAACACACCAAAACCACATAAAGATATGCCAAGTATGCAGTTACAGGCAGAGGACAAGATTGAATGTGTCCCAGCGTAATAGATAGGATAAGAGAATGAGCAATAATCTTGCAGTTGATTACAGTCAGTTGAATGATATTAGTTATGATGATACTGTAATGGCTCAAGAATACGCCGCATGTATAGAATTGCCTGAAGGCGCATTAAATAACAATTCAAACTACACAAAACAACAAAAAATTGAAGCAGTTGCCGTTTATATTGTAATTGGTACTATCAGAGCTACATCACGTGTAATTGGTATACCTTATAGGACGTTGTTTGGCTGGGTTAACTCTGATTGGTGGGCCGACTGTATCAACCAAACTCAACACATAAATAAACAACTGGTTAATTCTCGTACAACCAAGATAATCAATAAAGCCTTTGATAACGTTGAAGAAAGACTGGATAACGGTGAGTATGCAACCTACGATAGCAAGGCTGGCGAGGTCATAATGAAGCCTGTTAGTGCCAAGGATAGCGCCACTATCTTTGGTATAATGTACGATAAGCAGAGAATAAACAACAGCTTAGCCACTAGTATCACTCAGTCAACAACAACTCATCTAATTGATATTAAAGGACAATTCGACGCAATGAGCCAAGCCAAGGTCATTGAGGGCAGTACAGAGTAACTAGTTAGTAACCAGTTTATTCAATCCCCAAACTACTGATTAATAACAACATAACATACACATTAATAAAATATGCTACCTATGAGCTACTATAGGCACAGTGTAGGCGTGTAAGTTATTGATTCATATAGTTTGACATAATATATCGTCTCCAGAGAAGGGGGGAGGGGCAAAACCGGGTATGACGGAAATCAACATAGCCCCCAACCCAAAACTCCAACAAAATTAAAAGCGACTTTTTCCTCAACCAGTTAAGCTCTATCAAACGTTCTCTATCTACCCCTAATGCTGGTATTACTTTTAAATAATAAGCCAGAACAGACAAGCTGAGGCAGGATTTAATGAGGATTTACGTCAGTTTATTCTCTATCGGGGTCTTAATCGGGGTATTTCTGGGGATTTGGTTTTAGGTATTCGGTATTTCCGAACAACTGAAATCCGTTAGTTTTACAAAAACTAAGTCCTTGTTTTAATTAAGTTTGGTTTCGCGTATACCGGGAATATATCTCGGCCTATAACTCAGGTGCCGACATTTATTCTTTGTCGAAAAAATCAAAATCCTTAGCTTTTTCTTTGCACTCTGGTTTGTCATTACAATAACGGATATTTTGTTTTATTGTGCCGGGAGATAACCCTAAGTTAGCACTGGTGTCTTTTGTGTAAACACTTATTTTATGGTCGGGTCGTTCTTTGCCGCAGATATGGCAGGTCCAAGTAATTTCTTTCATTACGAGTCTCTCTCCCATTCAGGCAACCAATCAACAGTGGGTGAATCGATGTAGCCTAAGACCCAATGACTGTCTTTCATGATGGCTATAAGAAGACTTAATTCTTTTGTGTAAGCAGAAGAGAGAGCGAGATTTTTAAAATTACCATTGTTTACCCAACGTTTTATAAAAGGGATTTGAATTAATTCATCATAGTTCGAGAATTCATCGGACTCAGGTGGTTTATCAAGTTCTACGAATCCCGGAACATGCTGTACTATTTTCATTGTTTATCAATCGTCTCCAATAAATCCTTAAGTGCCATTTTCACGCTGTCGGTAGACAGGTTACTGACCATATCGGTATTGCCGGGTTCGTTATCTCGGTAGACCAGCAGGATGAAGCCATGCTTTTTATCTTCAGGGTTGATCATCTTGCTGATTAATTTAGCGACTTGTTCTAAGCCTTTACTGTATTCGTCTGTCATTATTGTGTCCTCAAGAAGCCGTCCATATCCCATTCTTTGTACCAATCGGGTTTCTCGATAGAATTAAAGTCTTTGGCCAAGGCGTCAACATCAATGCTGGAGGCTTTCTTAGGATTAATGCGTTTAAATAAGTTAACCGCGTCGTCAAAACCCTCACCGTCCATACCAGCGTCAACTAACTGGTTCTCAGGGCGTTTGATCTCGAAGCAGGTAAAGAATTTTTCTTCTCTATCACGGGTGGATATGAAGACGCCTTCTTTTTGATCGGAACGTTGTGAGGGGAGGCGAAACGGGCCTTTTTGTTCTTTTGCGAACCAAGCCCCACTAAATAACGAATACCGAACAGCCTTTGTCATCGTCAGAATAACAGCGTACATATTGAAGGTGTCTTGTTTCTCATCATCGGTTTCAAAGGGTCTAGAACAACTGATCAATTTATTATCAGGCAGTTCCGCAAACATTTTGGTCGGCAAGTCACCGCAATTGATGAATATATCGTGGGCAATCGTAATGGCGAGGTTATGGAGTTCTTGTGTGGTCATATTATGTCCTTGATGAAAATGATTTACGTAAAGGTTAATTCACTGGTAGCACCGTTCTCATAAGCGGTGATCACAACGTTAAAAATATTGATTAGATATTCCGCGATAAAATATTGTTCTGGATAATCGCGGGGTTCGAAGTTATTTTGTATGCCTTTAATGTCTTGTTTTAAATCACGACGGACCATAATCGCTTTAAGGTATTCTTTATTGTTGGTGATTTTCATTATCAACCTTCTTGTATTCAAGAATACGCTCTTTTAACTGATCAATGAATTCGTCAAGAAATTGACCACCATCGGGTTCGACGCGATTTAAGTCAGCGCGTAATTTATTGGATTTGTTTAATTCCATATGCGCCAAAATCAAAGCCATATCATTGGGGATTTTGGGGAGCTTATTCACGGCAGTTCAATCGTTATCGGCTTGGTTAATCCAATTTTTTTGGCTTTTTTTATGATGAATAACGCAAATTCAACGGCTTGTTCCGGGGGTAGCCCGATCCATGTAGTGGGTTTTTCTACCAATCGCTGGATTTCTTTTAACGAGCATTTAGAGAAATTATATTTTAGAGTTGCGTTATCGGTCACGTTTCGCCGCCTCAACCGCTTTCCAATGCATTTTTAAGGCTTGTCGCCACGTGGAACAACGGGTTTGATAATCCAAAAAGTCCCCGTTTACGTTTATCATGGTTTCGAATAATAGCGGGACTTCAGGATTGTTGTATTGATGGTCAAGACCCAGAAAGATGGTAGAGATCAAGGTATTATTGGGCAGGTAAGTGCGTCGAACGCATTTATTACGATAGGATAAATTCTTTTCGACCTTACGCATATCGTAACAACGAACAGGTTTACGGTGTTTGAGAATGTACCAATGGATACTGGAAGGTATTTCCCAGCTTCGGTAGTCGTCTGGTCCTTTGTTATCGGTCATTATCTATCACCCGTTTAAAAATATCGCCCAATGTCGGATTGCTGAAATCATTCGAGCGTTGATAGGCTAATCGTCGCTGTTTATCCATTTTTTTATTTTTCTTAGGTAGCTTATCGACGGGTTTGTATTTTGGTTTCGTCTTGCTTGAGGGCTTCTTTTGGTAAGGCTCAAGTAACGCTTTGACCGGATATTTATTTGACGATACAAGAATAAACAATTGTACAGCGGTTGAGTCTCTAAACAGAATTTCAATTAAATGACCGTCTATCCGACGAATTTTTGCGCTTATGACGCCGGTTTTGGTGGGGGTGATCGGGCCTAATGTGATTTTCTTAACACAATCCAAGGCTTTCAATTGATGTAAAAAATCTTTGGCACCGGGAACAAAAGTCGTATGGCGTCGATTAAATTTCTTACCAGATAGTAATGATTTCATAGCAATGGTTGCCCACAAGTTGGACAAACCTGAATATCTGTATTGACTAATATCGAAATATCAATACGAAATAATTCACTCATCAATAATAACTTATCTACAGAAAGTTTTTGATTTCCTAGTTCAATATTGGTTATGCTAGATCGTTCTATTTTTAATTTTTTTGCGAGTTGAGCTTGTGTGTAACCGGCTTTTATACGGTGTAATTTAATATTCGAGCCAATAATTTTATGAATACTTATCTCGGCACTATTTTGTTTTGTTTTCCAGACTTTTAAATGTCGCGAAATTGTCGTTTTACTACCAGTGCCAAGAATATGCCGTATATTGTCGATAGTGATGCTAAGATTTGCTTTTTTTAATTGCTTTGCAGCGCTAGCTACATTTGAGTAAGTGATTCCTGGTTTTGTCATTATTGGCCCCCTTAATTCCTGAGTATAGCAATGACAAACCTCTATCGACAAGTTTTTGTGATTGGTTTCACGTGCGGGTTCTTTGTCGGGGGATTATTGGCCGCTTGGTTGGAGTTTAAAATTTGATCACTTGGATCGCTTCTTACCCGAAATCGGGCAACACCTGGGTACGATTATTGCTTTCTACGTATTTTAGTGGCCATTGCAATATCAATAATATCCAAGGCACCTACTTAGACTATCAACCCCATTTTTACAAGGCGTTATTGATCGATGGGAGTAAACCCAAAGACGTGATGCATGTACGCACAGCCGCCTTGTACCATATGAACAAGTTTTGGGCCGGTCCCTTTCTCAAGACCCATTGGGGCAATTACGAAGCCTTTGGGGTTAAGGCTATTCCCCCACAATTAACCAAACGGGCGATTGTTGTTGTACGTGATCCCAGAGATTTGGTGATCAGTTTGGCGAATTTCTACCAACAATCCTTCGATGAAGTGATCGCTAATCTAAATTCAGAAAAGGCCGGGACGTTTGAGGATTATAAATATTACTTATTAAGTGATTGGTCCACGTGGTTAAGATCGTGGAAATGCCCCGACTTTGAGGTGATTTTCATCAAGTATGAAGATTTATTGGCGGATACTGTTAGTGTGTTCTCCAATTTATTAAACCTATTGGAATTACCGATCAAAAATGTCGATAAAATCATCGAATTAACCAATTTTGAACAATTAAAACAACAAGAAACCGATAAGGGTTTTGTTGAGCAGAAGAATGGGGCGGTCTTTTTCAACAACGGACGAACGACGTACCAGGACAAATTAACGCCAGCGCAAATTCAAAAAATAGAAACGTTCCATCAAGAAGAAATGAAGGCGTTCGGTTATGAAGGACATTATTTTAGCCCTGATTAACAAATTCAATATCTTTATCCTAATTATTATTTTGTTAATTTTAGGCTATCTCAACGAGGATACCGTTTTAAAGTTGATCGATGCGCTGCCCCCTCTTTTCGGTCCTTAAAGCCAAACAAACTCCGTCTTAACCCAATTCACCATCCCAGGATTGGTGATATCCAGAGCGTAATCACTGGCCTCGTATATAATGGCGTTAAAACGTTCGGGATTGCCGTTATTTTGATCAATGGCATAGTCTTCGGAAGTATATTCGTAACGGCGAGAATATTGTGGATCAGGCTCGTTAATGATAACGCCAGCCGTCACGGTCAGAAATGCTTTCAATGTAATCATGTGGTCCCCTTTCCATAGAGTATAAGAGATATGAAATATTACGTCAAAAAAGAAGGACTGACCTTCAGTGCGGTATTCTTTCTGGGCGAGAGAATTGCGGCTCAAACCGGGATAGCTGGGCAAGAATTAGGCACAGTAATTAACCGTTTCACAAATGGAGCGGGTCAAAAAATTGACGAATTGCCCGACGGTATGTGGATCCGCGGCGGGGTGGTGAGTTGGCGTGACAAAGCAGCTTGATCCGATCAGTTGGAAGACAATCAACGGGTTTACCGAATCGGTTCTCGCCATACGCTATGACGATCCTAAGCCGGTCCCTCCGCACCATTTGGAAATGTGGGAATTATGCACCTCGGAGAATCCACAGGTTGCGATTGCTGCTCCGCGTGGAAGCGCAAAAAGTACAGCCGTAACATTTGCTTATGTGTTGGCGTCGGTTTTATTTGAAGAACACGCCCATGTATTGCTGATTTCGGCTAATGAGGAATTGGCGTCAGGATTTTTGAACGACATTAAAGTTGAGTTACAAGAAAACGAAATATTACAAACTCATCCTGCACTCGGAATTAAAAAATTCATTAAAGAAAGAGAAACGGAAATCATTGTTGAAAAACATTCTGGATTTCGGTTTCGAATCATAGTTAAAGGCGCAGAACAGAGAATGCGTGGCCTGAAATGGGAACGAAAACGTCCCTCTATGGTGGTTTGTCATAAAAAAGGAACTATCGTAGAAACAGAATATGGATACCATAAAGTAGAAGAACATCCTACTGCAAATGAAGTTAAAAAAGACGGATACGATGTACGTGTCCATGGATTACCTTATCAAGAACGTGTTACTCCAGAACATCGCTATTGGGGTGTAAAAAAATATTCAAAACAACAATGCAAAATGATAGATGGTAAAAAATACCATCACCAAGAATACACTACTTCTGAAGAAGATTGGATAGAAGCACAAAATCTCGATAAAGTATGTTATATCGGACAGAAAATTGACACAGAAATATTAACTCCGCAACCTATTGAATATGATTCAAGAAACATTGTAGAGAGAGATGAAAAAGGTCGTGTAATAACTGCTGAAGCAATAATAATTAATAAATTATACCCATGGTTTGATCAAGATGAATTCTGGTGGATGGTCGGATTATGGTGGGGTGATGGCCATTTAACAAAAGATAGAGTTGGCGTCACGATTGCTGACAAACAAAAAGATATTATAGGTAAAAGACTCGAAGATTATTTAAAAAAGAATAATAAACCATTTGTAATTGTTGACAAAGAAGAAGCCTGTTACCAATTATTGTTTTCTGACAGAGCATTATCACGATGGCTTAAAAAATGGAAACACGGCAATTCAAGAAAAGAAGCACCAGAGTGGGTGTTAAAACTCGACCACGAAAAACAAAAAAATATCATCCATGGTTACATTGATGCCGATGGATTTGTCGATTACAAAAACCAACAAGTACGATTAACGTCAATTCATTACCCAGGACTAATACAAGTACAAAAAATATTAGCGAGATTAAATGTCCCATCTTCAATCCGCCATGGACTTGAGCCATCGACAGTTATAATTCGTGGGCAATTACTTAAAACTCAAAAAAAATATGATTTACGATTCAAGGAAAATGCCTCAATACTTGGGTACGACATACAAAACCAAACACGATATGGCATTCAAAAATGTTTTATCGAAAACGGATTTTTATGGCGTAAAGTAAAAGAAACTCAATATGTCGAAGAAGATGTATTTATTCCAATTAAAGCCGAATCGCACACATACAATACTGAGTTTGGTTTAAGTCATAATTGCGATGACTTAGAGGACGAAGAATTAGTCAGCAGTGAATTACGCAGGGAGAAGTTCAGGCGTTGGTTTTACGGTGCGGTTAAACCGATTATTCGCGACGGGGGAAAAATTCGAGTCGTCGGCACCGTCATGCACATGGATTCGCTCTTAATGCGACTTATGCCGCCCATGAAGGGCAAGGAAACGGTCTTTACGCCCTTAAAGATGAGTACGACCGAGAAACGGGCGTGGAAATCAGTGCTTTATCGCGCCCATGACGAAGATTTTAAAAATTTGTTATGGCCTGAAATGTACTCAGAGGAACGCCTTAGAGCCATACGTAAGGATTTTGCCGAACAGGGAATGCTAGACGTTTACGGTCAGGAATACCTAAACGATCCGATTGATCAGACTACTGCCTATTTTCGAAAAGAAGATTTTATTCCTATGGAAATTGAAGACTTCCAACGGTTTAAGACCTTCTATTGCGCGGGGGATTTGGCCATTACGGAAAACAAACGATCAGCGTTTACGGCGCTCGGGGCCGGTGGAATGGATAGCGACGGCGTACTGCACTTAGAAGACGTGCGGCGTGGACGTTGGGACTCTTTGGAAATATCCGACGAGATATTCTCTTTGGCCAGACGATTCGAACCGGATACCTTTCGCTTAGAGGCTGAAAACATCCAACGTTCTATCGGCCCCTTCTTATTCAAGCGTATGGACGATGAGCAGCATTATATCAATATCGACGCCAAACCTCCGACCAAAGACAAACTCGCCAGGGCACAGTCTATCCGGGCCAGGATGCGGGCAGGAAAGGTCAAATTCAACAAAGAGGCCGAGTGGTACGCCGATTTCGAAGAAGAATTGTTGCACTTCCCCAAATGGCCTTACAAGGACCAAGTGGATATGTTCGCATGGATGGGTTTGATGCTCGATGAAATGACCGAAGCACCGACCGATGAGGAATACACCGAGGCATGGTTGGAGGAAGAAGAAGAAGACTTTGAATACACAGGGATTTGTAATACGACAGGGTATTAGTCGGTAAATACCTGGATTTTGGTGTTATTGCCTCGATATTCGCGCACAAAATCCGCAAACGATTGGTTTTCAGGGCATTTCGCCTTAATGAATTTCTGTTCGTTGTATTTTTCCACGTCTTTCAAGAAATCGTCTGAACATTTAGGGCAGACCGCCCAAGAATTGAAGATAAACCCCCCTCTTTCTTCACGATCCGAGTAGTTATCCATACAAGTGTCGCAAATGACAAGGTGGCCAATGTCTTTTTCCATCACTTTTTCAACCATAAATCTACTGTAGACGAGTTATGAATATCAATCAAATACTAAAAACACGTCAAGATGGTGAAAATTTGGCGGATAAACTGAATGAAGATGAACTCAGTAAGATTGGTTGGGACGGAAACGACCAATACAAAACCGATTTAGAATCACGTAACGATTGGGAAACGCGATACAAAGAGGCCAACAAGCTGGCCTTACAAGTCCCAGAACGAAAGAATACTCCCTGGGAAGGGGCCAGTAACGTTAAATTTCCCTTATTGACGGTGGCCTGTATTCAGTTTCAATCCCGGGTGTATGGTCAATTGGTCAGCGGCACCAACATCGTCAAAATGCGGGTGATTGGTAACGATCCGACCATGGAAAAGCTGCGTCGAGCGCGGCGGATCGAAACCCATATGAGTTATCAGGTTTTAGAGGAAGACGAGTCCTGGGAAGAAGAAATGGACCGTCTACTAATGGCCTTACCTTTAGTGGGAACCGTCTTCAAAAAAACCTTCTACGATCCCGAGAAAAGCCAATTAAGTTCTCGAATGGTTCTACCCAAAGATTTGGTGGTGAATTATTTTGCCAAATCCTTAGAGGGTGCGTCGTGTGTCACGCATGTTATCGAGAAATACCCCAATGAATTGGAAACCTATTTTCGTATGGGGATTTACCGCCGGGTAGAGTTATCCGGGGCGCAAGACGATGGAACCGACCATATTCAGCAAGGGGTGGATGAGCGCCAGGGTATAACACGACCCAAAAGACAAATGACGGACCCTTACAAGTTGCTTGAAATGCATTGGTTTTTGGATTTAGACGAAGACGGTTACAAAGAACCCTACATTGTCACGATCCTAAAAGACACGTATGAAGTCCTGCGCATTGTCCCACGATTTCGACGGTCCGATGTGGAAATGAAAGGCGATAAAATTCTACGGATAAAAGGCCGCCAACATTTTAAGAAATATTCTCTAATCCCAAGTCCCGACGGCTCATTTTACGATTTGGGTTTTGGCGCTTTATTAGGGCCGCTCAATGATTCTGTTAATACCTTAATTAATCAGTTAATCGATGCAGGCACCTTAGCCAATCGACAAGGGGGCTTTTTAGGAAGGGCGGCCAGGCTTAAAGGTGGACGCCTCAAGTTTAAGATAGGCGAATGGCAAAACGTCAATGTCAACGGGGATGATTTACGCAAAGCGATCGTTCCCTTGCCCGTGCGCGATCCGTCGAGCGTGTTATTTCAAGTCTTAGGCTTTTTGGTGGATTACGGCGAACGGTTGTCGTCCGTATCCGACATGATGGTTGGTAAAACGCCAGGACAAAATACGCCAGCGACAACCGCAATGGCGGCTTTAGAAGAAGGTATGAAGGTGTATACCTCAATCTATAAACGGATTTATCGTTCCTTAAGGGATGAATTCAGATTGAGATATGAACTCAATCGGGAATATTTGGACCCCGAAGAATATTACACCATTTTGGATGAAGGGCGCGAAGGCAAGATATTCCAACAAGATTACTTAGGGGATGCGACGGATATTCGTCCTGCCGCCGATCCAACCATTGTTTCGGATACACAAAGATTGCAACGTGTCGAAGCCTTAGCGCAACGCTCACAAACCGTGCAAGGATACAACACTTCTGCCGTAGAATTACGGATTTTAGAAGCCATGCACGTGCCGGGGGTACAAGAGATATTCCCAGTCGATGAGAAAGGGCAAGCCTTAATTCAGCCCCCATCCGACCCAAAGATCGAAATCGAATCCGCCAAATTCCAAATGGATTCACAAATCAAATCAAGAGAACTCAGGGGCAAGTTGGCATTAATCGATGCACAGATTATTAAGTTAGAAGCCGATTCAATATTGGCAATGGCCAAAGCCGAAGCCGCCGAGGAAGGTATACAGCTCGACCAATATAAACAACGTCTGGATACCATGAAAGAACAACGAGAAACCGTAAAAGCCATGTTGGACCAACAAAATGCCGAACGCGAACAACAGCAACAGCAACAGCAACAGCCTACTCAACCTGGACAGTGAGGAATTCCTTCTTTGGAAGGAACACCCGATTACCCAGTTAGTGATAAAACTCCACCAAGATAGAAAAAACGACATATTGTCGTTTATCGAGGATGCCGCCATTAGCGGCACCTTATTGGGCGATGTAGAGCAAACACGTATCCATGAAGCCTTACGCATGTATGAGGATTTTATTGAATTGGAATACGAAGATATAGCAAGTTACTACGAGGAAGATATTGATGAAGACGATACAACCCGTATGGGGCAGAGTGTTAGTTCTACCGGATGATATAGCCGATACCGATCCGCAGTTAAAGGCCGCAAAACGAGCTGGAATTTACATCCCAGAAAATGACGTAAGGAAAGAACAAGTCAAACAGATAGAAGGGACTTTGGTTTCCGCTGGTGGCGATAGTTTTAAGGATTGGAAAGGTCTTATTCCCAAAGAAGGGGATCGAATTATTTATGATCTTTACGCTGGCTCTAACATCACGCTAGAAGGAAAGAAACATCAGATTATTAACGATACCGACGTAATTGCGGTAATAGGATAGAGACATGGAACCGGAAAAGAAAGCAGAGGAAGTATTCACAGATAGTTCAACCGACGACGAAATTAAGTTTGCGACCTTGCAAGGTTGGACCGACCAAGAGAATTATAAAGGCGATCCTGAACGATGGAAGACCGCCAAGCAATTCATCGAAGATGGCAATAAACACGCCACTATCTTAAAAGAGCGCAACAAGAAATTAGTGGATCAAGTTAGCGAAATGCAATCCACAATGACCCAGTTAGTTGAAGATCAAAACAAACAGAAAGAAAAAGCCGTTAAGAAAGCCATCGATGAATTAAAGGTTCAAAAGGCCGAAGCCATTAGCGAATCCGATGGTGAAAAAGTCAATCAGATTGATGAGGAGATCGACCAACTCAAGGAAGAAGCCAAGCCAGCACCCAAGACCAATGCAGAATTTGACCAATGGTTAACACAAAACCCTTGGTATGACACCGACATGGAATTAAAAGGCGAGGCCAATATGTACGCCAAAGCCTACATCGATGCCGGTTCATTTAAAACCATGCAAGAAGTCTATAGCGCGGTCACTCGCAAAGTGAAGCGAGAATTTCCTGATCGATTTGAAAACCCAAACAAAAAGGAGCCTTCGGCTATGAGTGAAGGTTCGCACACCAAAACATCCAGTAAGGCAGGAAAGAGTTATAGCGACTTACCAAAAGAAGCAAAGCAGGCATGTGATCGTTTTGTTAAGACCATCCCTAAATTTACGGTGGAAAAATACTTAGCAACTTACGAGTGGGATTAAACCATTATTAAGGACCGAGCAATGATTAAACAACCAAGAGAAAGTCAATTAAGAGAAACACAAGTAAGAATTCCACCCGGTCAACCTCGTTTGAAATTGACAGTCAAAGGGCTGAAAAAAAATGAACGAGGTTATTGGGCACTGCCAGCTCAATTCGAAGAACTTTTAGAAGGCGGCTACACCTTTGTCGCTAAAGAAGGAATTGAAGTTGGCACAGATAAAGCGGGAAACACAGACTTGGGATCATTGGTCAGTAAACCAGCCGGTTCAGATGGAAGTCGTTTATATCTCATGAAAATTCGCAAGGATTGGTATGAACAGAATCAAGCCATTAAACAAAAGCAAATTACCTCCAACGAAAACCAAATGTTGAATCCCGGCGAAAGTCAAAATCAATACATACCGGGCGGTAAAAACAGAATCGACCGGGAAAACTTATAAGGGGAAGGTAAATGGCTAATGAAGACCGACCTTCAGGATGTCGCATTGTAGGCAGTAAAAGCGGCTTTCATGAAGGACAATTAACACGAATGGCGATTTTAGCAGCAGACACTACGGCAACATTTGTAGGTGACATTGTTAAGATTTCCGGTACAGCCGATGCGAATGGTATTCCCAGCATCGCACAAGCAGCAGCGGGCGATAAACCCTGCGGCATTGTTGATTCTTTTGAGCCTATAGGCTCTAACCTGGAATTAAAACACAGAGAAGCCTCTACCTTACGGTATGCGCTGGTTAACACCGATCCAAATGTTCTTTTTGAAATCCAAGAAGACTCAGACACTAATTTCATGCCCATCACAGATGTAGGCAGTAATGCCGATGTGATTGTGGGTTCAGGCTCTACTACATCAGGTCTGTCCGCAATGGAATTGGATTCAACCACAGCGGCTACTACGTCTACTTTGGTTATTGCCATCGAGAGCTTAGTACAACGGGAAGATAACGCCATCGGTAATCAAGCCAAATGGTTGTGTTCTTTTAATGTTCACCAATATGGCAGCGTCGGCGTAGCCGGGGTATAGGGGATAAATCATGGCAATTATCACAACTGGCAACCATCCAAAAGCGTTATGGCCTGGGGTGTATGATTTTTGGGGTCTAAAATACAGCGAACATCCTATGGAATGTTTCGACTTATTTGATAAGAAGGATTCGAATAAGGCGTATGAAGAATTGGTCCAAAGTACGTCCTTTGGATTGGCCCCCATTAAATCACAGGGCGGCGCGGTCATTTATGATTCGCACCAACAAGGCTTTTTAACACGGGCAACCCATATCGTTTATGGTTTGGGTTATATCGTCACACGCGAGGAAATGGACGACAACCTTTACGAGGATGTTTCCATGAGACGGGCAGAATCCTTAGCCTTCTCAATGCGACAGACTCAAGAGAACGTGTGCGCGAATGTCTATAACCGGGCGTTTAATGCGTCTTATACCTATGGTGATGGTGTTGAGTTAATATCACTGGTTCATCCCAATTCCACAGGGGGTACATGGTCTAATGAATTAGCGGTTCCTGCGACACTAGCCGAGGCGTCAATTGAAGATATGCTGATTCAAATCATGGGCGCTACCAACGATCGAGGGTTAAAAATCTCGCTCATGGGTCAATCCCTTCACGTCCCACGTCAATTGTGGTTTGAAGCCAATCGTATATTGAAGTCGATCCTTCAAAACGATACGGCCAATAACGCAAGTAACGTGCTGCGTGCGACCAATGCACTACCCGGCGGCATTAAAGTGAATCATTATTTTACGGACGCCAACAATTGGTTTATCCGAACCAACGTACCTTCTTCCGGTATGTGTTATTTCGATCGTCGTGCGGTGGATTTCACGCAAGATAACGACTTCAATACGGATAATGCCAAAGCCAAATCCACAGTACGTTTTAGTGTCACTACAGGTGATCCTCGCGCATTGTATGGTGCGGCACCCGCCTAAACTCAAAGCCCCTTAATAGGGGCTTTTTTTTGAACTATGAAAATTCAACTGACCCCATAGGGGTTCATAGGAATCACTATGTCTTTTTCAAATTATCCTAATGGTTTTAACAAAGTTACCGTGCGTGGATTACCATTGACCATGCAATACCCTGGAGAAGTTTTCTGGGTTGACGGTTCAAGTATTACCCCTCCAGCCGGTGTTGTTGGTGGTAATGATGGCAATATTGGATCATTTCAAAAACCATTTGCAACGATTGATTTTGCGATCGGTAAATGTATCGCAAGCCGAGGCGATATTATTATCGTTAAACCCGGTCATACGGAAACCGTTATCGCAGATGGTGGTATTACTGCCGATGTAGCCGATGTTGCCATTATCGGTTTAGGCTCTGGTACGTCGCGTCCAACAGTTACCTTCACAACCGCTGCAGCTGCCGCTGTCGCCGTATCCGCTGCCAATGTGACTATGATGAATATTGTCTTTACCGCCGGTTTTGCCGATGTAACGAACGCCATTGATGTGACTGCCGCAGAGTTCAATTTATTGAATTGCGAATTTAACGAAAGCGGTGCCAATCTCAATTATGTGGACGTTATCGCCGCAACAGGGGCCGCCAATACCGCTGATGGTCTTCATATAGAGGGTTGTGTCTCAAGCGCCATTGACGCCGCGATTAATTCCTTTCTTTCCATTACGGACGATTTGGATCGATTGGTGTGTAATCACAATCTTGTCGTTCATGATCATGCGAATGCCTTGGCGATGATTCTTTGTGCGACAGGTAAGGATTTAACCAATTGCCAAGTGAATTGGAACGAATACCATTCCTTAAAAGCAACAGGCGATATTTTGATTGATAACGACACAACCGCCAATTCAGGCACCGTCGCTTATAACGTCGCTTCTCATGCCGATACAGTCGGTGAAGTCTTAATTGACTGTGATGGTGTGGGCATGTTTGAAAACTATGCGACAGGTGTCATTACGGCTTCTGGTTATATCTTACCAGCACGTGACAGTTAATAGACGAAAGGGGGTTCGCCCCCTTTTTTTCACAAACATTTAATAGGTGATTTATGTCTAATTATATTAACGTCAAACAAGAAAATACCGCCGCGATTAGTGCGAAACCGTGGATACCATTAAATCGATGGGGTGCTGGCGAATATTCTTTAAATATCATCATTACAGGTGTTGCGACCGTTGATGTGGAAGGGACATTAAAGAAATTGAATCAAGCCTCCGATACAACAGACCCAGCCGCAGGTACACCCGCTGCCGATGATATTTTTACAATATCTGGGGCAACAGGATTGACAGCCACTATTGCATTAAGCCTATTTGATACACCATTAGAAGCCATACGAGTTAATCAAACAGCCGGTGCAGCCGGTACAGTTGATTTTCACGTATTGCAGAAGGGTTAAATTATGGGGATTAAAGTCATACAAGCGAATCCAATTGGCTCAGTTATAGGAACCAGTGCTGCCGGGAGATTACTCGCAACAGGACAAACAACAAGCTATTTTGCTGGTGATGATGGCGCTTTAGAGAAAGGTTTACCTAAATCATATACATTATTATCAACCGGACAATATTCAGGAAATACCAATATAACTGTCAATGCAAAAGTTGAATCACTTGCTAATAAAGTAGCAATAGATAATGTGACGGGTTTAATGTGGGCGCGTGAAAGATGTAATCAAATTGGTCCAACAAACGATGGTGCATTATTTTGGACAGACGCGGTCAATAATGAACATGTGTTCGAGTATGCCGCTCAAGCAAATACCTCCTTATTAGCAGGACATGGTGATTGGCGTGTTCCAAATTGCGTAGAAATGAATACTCTATTTATCACGGAAGCACCGGCACTTTTTATAGATGAAACAGTATTTGATAATATTGGCGCTTTCTCATCTATTTGGTCATCAACAACTGATCCCTTAACGACAACTAATGCAATCGTTTTTCATTTTAGTAGTTCAGGCATGGGATTTAAACCAAAAAACACAAAAGCACCAACGTTTTTAGTTAGAGGTTGATTTTAATGCTTTATAAAAAGGATATTGGCTTACCTTTTTATGATCCGATAAAGCAAGGTAGGATTTGGGTATTAAAATATGAATTAGAATTTTCGTATTATGGAAGCATTCAATATTCGGATGATTATGGTGATTCATGGAACCATTGGGTAGATATCCCACCGTATGCAAATTATTCAACATTAACAATGGATTCAAGTGGTAATTTCTACTTTGCCCAATCAACAGGTTTATATAAAGTTAATGGCATAACAAAAATAATTACAAAAGCAATAACATGGAATATAGCATATAACCCACATAACTGGTTTAGTTGGACATGGGGTGAAGACGCAAATGAAAACTTATATACATCGGCATATACACTTACAGGTACAGGTGGGCAATTTATATGGAAGTTTGACGGTAATAATTGGAATCGGATTGATTTATTTTCAGAAGATTTCCCCACTCAGCGTCATATACATTCTATCCATGTAAACCCTTTTAATAATAATATTTATATAAGTTGGGGAGATGAAATATCAGCCCGTGGAATTGCAGTTTCTCAAGATCAATTACAAACATACACAGTTATAAATGAATTGGACACGCCTGGACCCACTGGATTAACGTTCACAAAAGAAGCGGTATGGATTACAACAGATATTGTTGGGTCAACAAATTATTTGAAAAGTATTACGGATAATGCCAATGCAGTGAAACGTTGGACGGTTCCAGAACCATACAGAATAGCGCCATTGTATTTCGCCAGAGCGATCAATGATAACGAAATTTGGATTTTAGCCTATAACGAATTAGGTAGTATCAATACACGTACGGCTTTATTCAAACTAACGAAAAATTCGGGAGTTGATCAACCTTGGGAAGCAAAAAAAATAATAGTTGGGGACGATAAAGGATTAAATGGAAATAGTTATTTCCAAATTGGATGTGGTCTTAATGGTGTTATTCCAGAATCATCGCCTTATATATTCGTCGAAAGAATTGGTAAAAAAGGCTTATACCGATTTATGCGAAATTAATTAAAGAGAATATGTATGGGCCAAACAGACTTAAACCGGCAAAAAATCTGTACTAAATGCCAAATTAAAAAACCTATTATTGATTATTATAAATCAAAACAACATGAAGATAATTTACGGCCAATATGTAAATCATGTGATTCAAAAAATTACGTTAAATGGTACAAAGCAAATCGTGATAAACAAATAAAGCGAGCATCCGATTGGGCGAAAGAAAATAAAGAAAAAGCCAATAAACGAGCAAGAAAATGGGTGGAAAATAATCCAGAAAAAAGAAAACAAGTTCGGTTAGATTCCGATGCAAGGAATAGCAAGAAAAAAAAGATTAAATCCAAAAAATACAGAGAAGAAAATAAAGAGAAATTGAATAAAATATATTCTAAAAAAAAAACAATAGAGGTAGATATACAGCATATGAAGCAAAAAGAAGGGCGTTAAAAAAAGCAGCAATGCCAAAATGGGCAAACACATCGAAAATTATTCAAATTTATGAACAAGCGGAAAGTGTAAAACAAACAGTAGACCATATCGTTCCATTGTTGGGTAAAACGGTGTGCGGATTACATTGTGAGGATAATTTGACCATTATGGATAGAATAGAAAACATTAAAAAAGGCAATCGGTATTGGCCTGATATGTGGGCCGCTTAAATTGGGTGCTTCGGATTATTACGACCATGGCAACTGGAATTTCATCTGCGACGTATGCGGATTTAAATTCAAAGCCTCAGAAGGACGACGCCGTTGGGATGGGGTATATGTCTGCCGAAAAGACTTTGAATTACGTCACCCACAAGAAAAACGTCGAGGCATAAAAGACACTCAGAGTGTCGAGTGGACACGACCGGAATCGCAAGACGGTTTTGTTGATTGTGTCGGACCACCGCCTACGCAATCACAGCAAACCCAAATACAATCACCAACAGCCTTAGATCGATATGGGGCGAGTATCGATTTTAATGAAACTGGAAATAAATGCGTAACAACAACCGCGCCTTATAGTAGGGGTGGTGGTGCCTTCGGTGTGGGGAAGGTATTTGTACAGACACGAAATGGAGTAAAACTGGGAACACCCGCGCAACTTCCATATAACGAAACCTTTGTAAATACCGATCACATTGGTGCGTTAGCCTTTATCAGTGGAGACGGGACAACCATTGTCAGTAATGCGTGGGGACGTGGCGATGGCGCGATATTTATCCATAAAGAAACGATGAGTGGATGGGATCAGGTGAAAACCATTGTTTCAGCCGATGTAGACACAGACGTTGGGAAATTCGGTTTTCATATGAGTATTAGCGATGACGGAAATAGAATTTTAGTGTCTGGTCCAGAAATGACCGCCACCAAACAAGGCAAAGCCTTTGTCTTAACCACCACCGACGATTGGGTAACATTTACCAGCGAAACCATTACCCCAACGATAAGAACCAATGATTACAAATTTGGATATAACACCTTTATTACAGGTAATGGAAACAGTTTATTTATTAGTGAAGTGGAATCATTAGGTAAGGGCGCTGTTTATTTCTTTGAAAAAAGAGACGGGACTTGGACGCAACTGCAAAAAATAATGGCCAGTGATGCAACACAAACTTACCTATTTGGTATATCAGGATTCTATTCGATCAGTTTGGATTATGTCACGAAATCATCTGTAGCAAGTCGAGGAAATTATCTCGCAATTGGATCGCCAGGACACGCCAGTATGGGCATTCAAAGAGGAAGAGGGTATATATTTTCTCGTTCTGGCGATATATGGACCGAAATACAAACTGTCTTCGGTGGAGATATTGCACCAGCCGGTGCCGCTGACGCATGGTTTGGTTACTCAGTCGCTATGAGTGATTCGGAAATCGCCTTCTTTGAACCAAGAGCAGAAAACGAATGACTTTAATTGAAGGGGCAAGCAGAACCAGCGTTTATCGATTATGCAGCGGGGCTTTTGAGTTAATTGACCGGATTCAACCAGCTAATACAAGCCCTACATTTAGTGTTGATGATGGTGATATTGGATTGTCAGGTAATGGAAAATATGTTTCACCAAGTCGCGTACTATATAGCAAACCCGTGAATAATGCGGGACAAATAACGCATTTTGTTTTTGATTATATTCTTTAGGATGACCTTATGGCCACTTCTGGTGTCACCACATTCCGATCCAATATGTTGGATATCATTACCGGCGCGTATGAACTTTGTCGGGTAATCGATCCCAGTGAACCTTTATCGGATCAACAAATACGCTCAGCACAAAGAGCCTTAAACCAATTACTAAAACGCTTTATTACCTACGGGTTAGAGTTGTTTACCATGAAGCGCGGTACGATCACCTTAACGCAAGGCACCATGAGTTACACGTGCGGGCCAGGGGGAACAGGATTAACCGAACGTCCTTTGATGATTACCGATGCATGGTATCGAGAAACGGCCTCTGATGATAATCCTTTAGAAATTATCTCACGGGAAGAATATTGGGCATTAGGCGACAAAACCTCAGAAGGTATTCCTAACGAGATTTATTACGATCCTCAAGACACACTTGGGGTTTTGTATGTCTTTAATACGGCTGATGCCAATACAGCCGGTAAAACGATTGAATTGGTCTATCAACGTCCTTTCGAGGATATGGTGTCCACAACCGATGACTTTGATTTCCCTGTCGAATGGGAATATGCCATTGAATGGAATTTAGCCTCCAGTTTGGCTCATCGAAATGGCGTTGCAACCAATAGATTATCCCAAATACGCGCCGAAGCAAAAACGGCTTTAGATGAAGTATTGGGTTGGGATGCTGAAAATACGTCCGTCTATCTTCAGGTACAAGATCATCGATGAAAATACCCTTTGGTGAACGTGCCTACGCAACCCGATCCTTAAATGCCAATGCCCAAGAGCTGATCAATTACTACGTCGAGATTAACCCGGATTCATCCAAGTCTTCCTATGTTACCTACCCAACGCCAGGAACCGAATTATTTGTTGATATTAGTTCCTTTCCAATACGGGGTATGCATGAATTTTTAGGGGATTTATACGCCGTATCCGATACGACGCTGTATAAGATATCAACAGCAGGCGTCGTGTCGAGTCTGGGGATTATTGCGGGTTCAGGCCGTGTCAGTATGGCTGATAGTGGCAAAGAATTGTGTATCGTTAATGGAGTGGATGGTTATATCTATTCTGCTTCATTGGGATTGCAGCGTATCCTCGATCCAGCATGGTTTCCATGTGATATTGTAATTTACCGCAATACCCGCTTTATCTTTATACGCAAAGGTACGAATCAATTTTTTATATCCAATTCCTATGATGGGCTGAATTTTGATGCCTTAAATTTTGATCAAATCACCACTAATCCTGATTTATTGGTGAGCAGTTTGGCGGATCATGCTTATATTTGGTTGTTTGGCACAAACAGCACGAATATTTGGACCTATACAGGGGATGAGGTTAATTTTCCTTTTCGAGAAGTTACCGGAACGGCATTAGAGAAAGGCTGCGGAGCCATCCACACCCCTATTCAGTTAGATAACTCCATTTATTGGTTGGGTGATGATGGGGTGGTTTATCATGGGGTGGGTTTTAAGGCTGAACGGGTATCAACCCATGCCATCGAAACGGCGATTAATTCCTACCCAACGTTTGCTGACGCCTACACATATGCGTATGAAGAAGAGGGTCACTCGTTTTTAGTGATCACGTTCCCTTCAGGCAACACAACGTGGGTTTATGATTCATCCGTGAGGGATACAGGCAGGGCGTGGTCACAACGTCGCACAGGGCGAACGGGACGCCATTTAGGGGCCGATTATGCCTTTCTTAATGAAACCCACTACGTCGCAGACTATCGAATTGGGAAAATCTATAAATCCAGCTTAGAGTTGTACGACGATAACGGTGAAACCATTTATCGAGTGGCCTCAACCCCTACGATTCACGGAAATCGCAGCCGGGTATTCATGGATCGCTTGGAAATCGATATCGAAAGTGGGGTAGGCAATGGGACTGAAAACCCACAAGCCATATTGAATTATTCAGATGATGGGGGCAAAACATGGTCCCACGATAAATACGCAACATTGGGCAAGATTGGTGAGTACGCTACCCGCTTAAAATTCCATAACTTGGGCAGTTTTTATCAACGGGTGTTTAGGTTAACGATTGCTGATCCCGTAAGAACGGTAATTTTAGACGCTGAAGGTATTGGGAACGCCGAAGCATGACCGATGCCGTCTTATTTGAAAGTCAGGCTCGATTTACAACCGAGGAAGGCATTTTAGAATCCCTTGCGTTTATTTTTCTTGATGACCTATGGCGACGAAGCGGGGGCAATGCCAATCGAGTGATTCCATCCTCTTTGATTTCGGAGGCCGTTGCCGATACCACCACAACAAACAATCAACGAATCATTTGTACACAACCCGTTACGGTCACACTCAACGCAAACCCTCAAGATGGTGAGAATGTGTTTGTCAAACGCACCAATGGGGCGGTCACTGTCTCGGGTAATGGTAAAAATATCGACAATAATCCGACGTTTGCATTAGCCGCTGATTGGGACGGCATTGATATGTTTTACAGTGCAGCAAGCGGTTATTGGGTTGTCATTTCATCTTAATTGAGGAATAAATTATGAGTTGGGCAGGTATTGGATCGATCGCCGGTACTGTTTTTCGACAATATGGTGCAT
>Ga0209345_10001551_pt1 | contig 27145 bp, 34 predicted proteins | sample Cruoilmetagenom7_FD_187294 | JGI IMG/M metagenome (GOLD analysis project Ga0209345, IMG submission 187294) | Oil polluted marine microbial communities from Coal Oil Point, Santa Barbara, California, USA - Sample 7 (SPAdes) (version 2) | ecosystem: Environmental > Aquatic > Marine > Oil seeps ...
GCTGAAGTTATCAGAGAAGGCCGTGATAGAAAAGTTGTAATTTTCAAAAAACGTCGTCGTAAAGATAGTAAAGTTAAACGTGGTTTCAGAAGAGACTTCACTCGTGTTCGTATCACGAAAATAGCTGTATAAGCTAAAACTAGAGGAGATTTAAGATGGCACACAAGAAAGGTCAAGGTAGTACACAGAATAATCGTGACTCAGCTGGTAGAAGACTAGGTGTTAAGAAATACGGTGGTGAAGCTGTTATTCCTGGTAATATCATTATCCGTCAACGTGGAACTAAAGTTCACCCAGGTAAAAATGTAGGAATGGGAAAAGACCATACTATATTTGCACTTGTTGAAGGTACTGTTGTTTTTGAGAGAAAAGACAAAAAACGTCAACAAGTTTCAATCGTACCTGCTGCGTAAATACTATTCTTACAATATGTTGAGCTAAGCTCAATATGTTGGCAGGGACAGGTTTGTCCCTACAACCCCCTAAAGATTTTAAACAACTAGTTTTAAAATTTTCAACTCACAATTTAGTAAAAGTTTCAAAATACGAAGGAAAATAAATGTTCACAGATAGCGTCGAATTAACGGTAAGTTCAGGTAAAGGTGGTCAAGGTTGTGTTGCATTTCGTCGTGAGAAATTTGTACTAAATGGTGGTCCAAATGGTGGTGATGGTGGAAAAGGTGGAGACATCTGGTTTAAGTGTGATAATAACACGCACACACTCTCACACTTCCAAAGAAGAATGCATATAAAAGCAGACAAAGGGATGCCAGGTGAGGGCTCTAGAATGTCTGGAAAATCTGGGGCTAAAAAAGTTATTATAGTACCACCTGGAACTCAGATTATTGATCAAGAGAGTGGTGAGATTCTTTTTGATATGATAAAAGATGGTCAAGAAGAGAAGTTTCTTCAAGGTGGAAAAGGTGGACTTGGAAATACACACTTTAAAAGCCCAACAAATCAAAGACCTACCTATGCACAGCCTGGTGAAAAAGGTGAAACTCGTGCTATAAAATTAGACTTGAAACTTATTGCTGATGTTGGTCTTGTTGGTTTTCCTAATGTTGGAAAATCTACACTTATCTCAACAGTTTCAAATGCTACTCCAGAGATAGCAAACTATGAGTTTACAACACTTACACCAAAACTTGGTCAAGTAAATATTGGTGATTTTGAGTCATTTGTAATGGCAGATATTCCTGGTATTATTGGTGGAGCACATGAGGGTAAAGGTCTTGGAATTCAGTTTTTAAGACATATAGAGAGAACAAAAACACTACTATATATGGTAGATTTAGGAAACTATAGAGATTTAAAAGAGCAGATAGAAGTTTTAAAAGATGAGATTGCATCTTTTTCACAAAAACTTGGTGAGAGTAAATATGCTATTGCACTGACTCGTGTAGATATAATACCACCAGAAGAGATTCAGGAATTAGTACTAGGTTTCTTAACGCTTTTAGGCTTAGAACCGACGAAGAGTAATGAGTTTAACTTCGACTCAGAGATGCCATACTTTGTTCAGGATTCTCCTGATGAGAGTTTAGGGTTTGACAGAACGAAACCATATATTGTGGCACCAATATCTTCAGCAACAAGCAAAAATATAGAAGCACTTAAATACTCTCTCTTTAGTCTAGTGCAATCGGATAGAAAATAAGGATTTTATAATGAAACGAGTGGTTGTTAAAGTTGGTTCTGCTGTTTTAACGCAAGATGGCACTATTGCCCTAAATAGAATGCAAGCACTCGTAGATTTCTTAGCAGAACTGAAAAAAGATAATGAAGTTATCCTTGTCTCCTCTGGTGCAGTGGCTGGTGGGTATACTAAAATTAAACTCGATAGAACTATTATTAAAAACAAGCAAGCATTAGCCGCTATTGGGCAACCAGTTTTGATGAAAAAATATACTAAAAAGTTTGAAAAGTATGGGATGATTCCTGCACAAGTTCTCGTCACAGCTGCTAACCTCAATAAAGAGGATGATATTCAACGCATAAAAAACACCATTGATACACTTCTTGAAAATGGTGTTATTCCTATTGTGAATGAGAATGATGCAACTGCTACAGATGAGCTTGAACTTGGTGACAATGATCAACTCTCAGCATATATAGCAAAGCATACTGACTCCGATATGCTTATAATCCTTTCAGATATCGATGCCTATTACGACAAAGACCCAAGAGAACATGATGATGCAAGGGTACTTAAGGTTATAGACACTATTGATAAAAGAGAGCTTGAAAAAGAGGTGACACCGCACAATGTTTTTGCTACTGGTGGCATCGTAACAAAATTAAAAGCGGCTTCTTATCTTTTAGAATCACACAAAGAGATGTTTTTAGCAAGTGGATTTGATTTATCTGATGTAAAGAGCTTTATGTTGGAAAATAAACATCTAGGTGGAACTCTATTTACAAGTAAGGTGCAGTAGTGAAAGTCATCTTTATGGGTACACCAGATTATGCAAAAGTAATCTTAGATAGATTAATTCAAACAGAAAATATAGATGTTGTAGCTGTTTACACGCAACCTGATAAGCCTGTTGGCAGAAAAAAAGTTATGACACCACCTCAAGTAAAAACAGTAGCACTTGAAAATACTATAGAAACCTATCAACCAAATAGACTTCGTGATGCAGATACTGTTAAAGAGCTACTCAAAATAGAGTGTGATTATATTGTAGTTGCAGCCTATGGACAGATTCTTCCTCGAGAAATTCTTGACCATGCTCCATGTATAAATCTTCATGCCTCAATACTCCCTCAATACCGTGGAGCAAGTCCTATACAACAGACACTGCTCAATGGCGATACGAAAACAGGTGTGACAGCCATGCTTATGGAAGAGGGTCTAGATACGGGGGACATAATAAAGATTGAGACTATTGATGTAGGTGAAACAGAGATGGTAGAGTCGCTCTTTGAGAGACTCACAGATGTGGCAGCAGATTTAACAGTGGATGTACTAGAGAATTACGCTTCTTATAAACAAGTGCCTCAAGATGATACCTTGTCAACACACTGTAGTAAGATTACAAAAGCAGATGGCGAAGTAAGTTTTAAAAATGTTACTACACTTTATAATAAATATAGAGCATTTACCCCTTGGCCTGGAGTATATTTACAAAGTGGCTTAAAACTAAAGAAAATAGCTTTAGAAGAGAGTAGTAGTTTTAATACTTCTGGGAAAATATTAAAAATTGATGCTGATAGTATTGTCGTTGGATGTACCCAAGGAAGTGTGAGAATTTTTAGTGTGCAAGCACCATCTAAAAAAGAGGTTGATGTACTTTCATATATTAACGGTAAAAGATTGACTTTTGAAGATACAATATCTTGAGAGTGTAGATTCTACACAATCTTATTTAAAAAAGCTTCTTAAAGCAAAAAAAGTGACACCTCCTTATGCAATTATTGCACATAGTCAAATAGATGGCATTGGGAGTAGGGATAACTCATGGCAGGGCATTGATGGAAATCTTTTCCTCTCTTTTGCTATAGATTTAGAAGAGTTGCCAAGTGATTTAAAACTAGAGTCTGCTTCTATATATTTTGCATATATCTTAAAAAGTACACTCAAAGATTTAGATTCAAAAGTTTGGTTAAAATGGCCTAATGATTTCTATATAGATGAGAAAAAAATCGGTGGAATGATTACAAATATAGTCAATGATGTACTTATTTGCGGTGTTGGGTTGAATTTAGTTGATGCTCCTGATGGTTTTGGAATATTAGATATTGAGATAAATAAAGAAAAGTTATTAAATGCATATTTTGCAAATATTGAAAAAAAGTTTTTATGGAAGCAAGTTTTTAGTAAATATAAGTTAGAATTTTGTCTTAATCAAAATTTTTTTACATACAAAAATAATTTAAGAATTCCATTAGGTGATGCTGCGCTGCAGAGTGACGGCTCAATTATAGTTAACCAAGAGAGGATATATAGTCTAAGATGAGTGAAGTAATAGTAATTGCAAATCAGAAGGGTGGAGTTGGTAAAACAACTACTGCTGTCAATTTAGCTGCATCTTTAGCTGTTGCAGAAAAAAAAGTTCTTTTGATTGATTCAGATCCTCAAGCAAATGCAACTACATCCTTGGGTTTTCACCGTAATGACTATGAGTTTAACATATACCATGTACTTATTGGGACTAAAAAATTAAAAGATATTATACTCAAATCAGATCTTCCGACGCTTCACTTGGCACCATCAAACATAGGTCTTGTTGGAATTGAAAAAGAGTACTATGATGCAAATAATGCAAAAGGACGTGAGCTTGTACTTAAAAAAGCAATCTCAAATGTTTTAAAAGATTATGACTATATTATTATAGATTCTCCTCCAGCGCTTGGACCAATGACAATCAATGCTTTATCAGCTTCAAACTCTGTAATTATTCCTATTCAGTGTGAATTTTTTGCACTTGAAGGTCTTGCGCAACTTTTAAATACAGTCAAATTAGTGAGAAAATCAATCAATCCAAAACTTACTATCAAAGGTTTTGTGCCGACAATGTTCTCATCTCAAAATAATCTTTCAAAACAAGTTTTTGCTGACTTAAGACAGCACTTTAAAGGTAAATTGTTTAAAGATAAGAAAGATAAGTATATAGTAGTACCAAGAAATGTAAAACTTGCAGAGTCTCCTTCTTTTGGCAAACCTGCTATTCTTTATGATGTAAAATCGAGCGGTTCTATTGCATATCAAAATTTAGCACAAGCGATAATAAAATAATGAAGACACAGAAGTTAGGTAGAGGACTAGATGCACTTTTAGGTGAGATGGATGAGGCGTATGAGAATGAAGGTTCTCAAAGAGATAGTGTACTAGAGATTCCTGTTAAAGATATTAGAGCAAATCCATTCCAACCAAGAAAATCTTTTGATGAAGAGGCATTATCTGAACTCTCAGAATCTATAAAAAATGATGGGCTACTGCAACCCATTGTTGTAACAGAAGATATAGATGGCTATGTCTTAATAGCAGGAGAGAGAAGACTTCGTGCTACTAAGCTTGCAAAACTAAAAGAGATTCGTGCTATTGTCTTAAATAGTGATAATCAAAAAATGAGACAATTAGCTCTTATTGAAAATATTCAAAGAGAGCAGCTTAACTCTGTAGAACTTGCAGAAGCCTACCAAGAACTTTTAAAAATACATGATATAACTCATGAAGAGCTCTCTAGTAGAATTCACAAAAGTAGAACACATATTACAAATACTTTAAGACTCTTACAATTATCAAATAAAACACAAAAAGCCTTAGTAGATAAAAAAATCACTGCAGGACATGCAAAAGTTTTAGTTGGTTTGGATGAAAAAGAACAGCAGTTGATTGTGAACTCTATAGTAGGACAAAAACTGAGTGTACGTGAAGTAGAGTCGATGATAAAAAGTATGAAAACTACTGCTCTCATTACTTCTAGTAAAGCGACGGTTGTCTCATATGATTTTTATAATACAATAGAGAAAATAAAGCTTTTAGGCTTCAATGCAAAATCCTCAAGCAATAAACTTACATTTGAATTTCAAAGCCAAGAAGAGATAGAAAGTTTTTTAAATTATCTTTCAAAATAGTAAAAAAATTTTCATTTCTGCTCCAAAATGTGTATAAAATATAAAATTCTTTAGTTTTTTTCTTTAGTTTAACTATCCTTTCAATTTTAAAGTAGTATAATCACGCAACTTTTAGGAGGTGCTATGTTAGATATAAATCCGATACTACTTTTGGCTACATTTGTTGTATTTCTTTCGCTTATAGCCGTTCTAAACAGTTGGCTTTATAATCCATTATTTAGCTTTATGAATAAACGTGATGAAGATATCAAAAAAGACCTTGAAAGAGTAGGTTCAAATGATGACGAAATTAATGAGTTGACTTCAAAAGCCGAATCAATAATTATGAATGCCAAACTGGAAGCTGCGGCCCTAAGAGAAAAAGTTATTGCAGATGCTAAAGAGTTAGCAGATAGCAAATTAGAAGCAAAACGTGCTGAGTTGGCAAGCGAATATTTAGAGTTTGAGCAATCACTTGCAGAATCTAAAGAACAGTTAACGAGTGACTTGATGTCTCAAGTTCCAGTGTTTAAAAAAGCTGTTGAAGCTAAATTTAGTCAAATATAAGGATGAGATGTGAATAGAATTTTAGTATTAATGCTAAGTGTATCAACTATTGCATTTGCATCTGATGCAGGTACAGATATTGTTCAAAGAACAGTAAACTTTGTGTTATTTGCTGGCTTAGTTTGGTATTTAGTGGCTGAACCTGTAAAGGCATACTTTACGTCAAGATCAGAAGCGATAGCTGATGATTTGAAAAGGGTTCAAGATAGATTAAATGAGTCAATAGCTCTTAAAAAAGAGGCGCTAGCAAAAATTTCTGATGCTGAAAAGTTTGCAGAAGAGTTAGCTGTTTCTTCAAAAAAAGAGAATAAGATCATTAATGGTAATATGATGGCTCAGTGTGATACTGACTTAGAAGCTATAGCGAAACAACATGTCACGTTAACTGAATTTGAACAGAGAAATATGGTTCGTGGCGTTGTAGAAGAGATAGTGAAAGAGACATTAAGTCAAAGTGGCAGTAGTTTTGATAAAGAAGCGATGGCTAACGTTATCTTAAAGAAGGTGGCGTAATATGGAAGAGTTAATCGCAAAAAGATATATAAAAGCTTTAAAAGCTGGCTCTGATGTTGAATCTATGACAAATATTACTTCGGTATTCTCTGCATTAGCAGATTCATTTAAAAATGATAAATTCATAGAGATTATTGATAATCCAAATGTGAATACAGATGATAAGTTAAGTTTATTATTAGAAGCAGTTAAATCAGCTAAATCTAATCAAATAGACAACGTAATTAAACTACTAGTAGAGAACAAACGTATCAACATAATTCCAGCAATGGCAGTTGAGTTGAAAAAAGATGTTGCTCTATCTACTAAAACTTATGATGGTGTTATCTCTAGTAATGGTGATATAGATTCAAAAGTTCTAGAAGAGTTAAGTAGTGGTTTAAGTAAAAAGTTTGATTCTAAAATAACATTAACTTCAGTGAAAAATGATTTTAATGGTATTAAGGTAGACGTTGAAGGTCTAGGTATAGAGATTAATTTTTCTAAAGATAGAATAGATAGTCAATTTATTGATCATATTATAAAAGCAATTTAACTTCATAAGAGGAGAACAATAGTGGTAGCAAAAATACAAGCTGATGAAATCAGCTCAATAATTAAAGAACGTATCGACAACTTTGAATTAAGTGTTGATATTAATGAAACTGGTAAAATTGTTTCTTACGCTGATGGTGTTGCACAAGTTTACGGACTTAGCAATGTTATGGCTGGGGAAATGGTTGAATTTGAAGATGGAACAAGAGGTTTAGTAATGAACCTTGAAGAGAGCAGCGTTGGTGTTGTTATTCTTGGTTCTGGAGACAAACTTAAAGAGGGAATGTCAGTTAAAAGACTTGGAAAACTTCTTAAAGTTCCTGTTGGTGATGCTCTTTTAGGTCGTGTTGTAAATGCACTTGGTGAGCCAATTGATGGTAAAGGTCCAATAGAGACAACTGAAACTCGTTTCGTTGAAGAAAAAGCACCTGGAATTATGAATCGTAAATCAGTTCATGAACCTTTAGCAACTGGTATTAAAGCGATTGACGCTCTAGTTCCAATTGGTCGTGGTCAACGTGAGCTTATTATTGGTGACAGACAAACTGGTAAAACTACAGTTGCACTTGACGCTATCATTAACCAAAAAGGTAATGGTGTTGTTTGTGTATACGTAGCAGTTGGTCAAAAAGAGTCAACAGTAGCTCAAATTGTTCGTCGTTTAGAAGAACATGGTGCAATGGAGTACACAATTGTTGTATCTTCAACTGCTGCTGAAGCTGCTGCACTTCAATTCTTAGCTCCATACACTGGTGTTACTATGGGTGAATATTTCCGTGATAACGCTAGACATGGTTTAATTGTATATGATGATTTATCTAAGCATGCAGTTGCATACCGTGAAATGTCACTTATTCTTCGTCGTCCTCCGGGTCGTGAAGCATACCCAGGTGATGTTTTCTATATCCACTCTCGTTTACTTGAGCGTGCTGCAAAACTTTCTGATGAAGAGGGAGCTGGTTCATTAACTGCTCTTCCAATTATTGAGACTCAAGCTGGTGATGTTGCTGCATATATCCCAACGAATGTTATCTCTATTACTGATGGTCAGATTTTCCTAGAAACAGACCTATTCAACTCGGGTGTTCGTCCAGCGATTAACGTTGGTCTTTCAGTATCTCGTGTTGGTGGTGCTGCTCAGATTAAAGCTACTAAGCAAGTTGCTGGTACTTTACGTCTTGACCTTGCTCAGTATCGTGAACTTCAAGCATTTGCTCAGTTCGCATCTGATCTTGATGAAGTTTCTCGTAACCAACTAGAGCGTGGACAGAGAATGGTAGAGGTTCTTAAACAAGGACCTTTCTCTCCACTATCTGCTGAGAAACAAGTTGTTATCATCTTTGCTGGTAATGAAGGTTTCTTAGATGATTTTGATCCATCAAATGTTGTTCGTTTTGAAGCTGAGTTATATCCATTTATAGAAGCATCTTATCCTCAAATTTTTGAGAATATTAGAAGTGCTTCTAAAGTAGATGATGACACTAAAGCTATCATGATGAAAGCACTTGAAGAGTTCAAAGCTAGCTTCGTAGCTAACTAAGGGATATTTAATGGCAAACTTGAAAGATATTCAAAGACAGATTAAGAGTGTTTCTAACACTCAAAAGACGACACGTGCGATGAAGCTTGTATCAACTGCAAAACTTCGTCGTGCTGAAGAGTTAGCGAAACGCTCTCGTCTTTATGCTGACAAAATGAATCAGGTAATTGCCGAAATAGCTGGACGCATAGAATGTAATAAAATTGGAGGAATTGACAATCGTTGTTTTGCAAAGATTGAAAATCCAAAAATGGTAGACATTGTTTTTGTAACTGCGGATAAAGGTCTTTGTGGTGGTTTTAATATTCAAACTATTAAAGCTGTTAACAAACTTTTAAAAGAGTATAAAGAACAAAATGTAAAAGTGCGTTTACGTGGTATCGGTAAAAAAGGTGTAGAATTCTATAAGTATAACGAAGTTGAAATGTTTGACACAGTTATAAACTTAAGTTCTAAGCCTCAAAAAGATAGATCTGATGATTTTATTACAGCTTCTATTGAAGATTACAAAGATGGCAAAATCGATGGACTTCATATAGTATACAATGGATACAAAAATATGATAACTCAAGAGTTACATGTGAATAAAGTACTTCCAATTGATACTGATGATTACGATTGTGATGAGTCACAAGTAAATTCAATGTTAGAAGTTGAAGCAGAAGATGAAGAACGTGTGCTAGATTCTTTAGTAAATAGATATGTTGAATATAACATGTATTATGCTTTAATAGATTCAGTTGCAGCGGAACATAGTGCTAGAATGCAAGCTATGGACACAGCAACTAATAATGCTAAAGAGATGGTTAAATCGCTTAATGTAGAGTTTAACAAAGCTAGACAAGCAGCTATTACTACAGAACTAATAGAGATTATTAGTGGTGTGGAGTCGATGAAATAATGGAGAAAAATATGATTGGTAAAATAAGCCAGGTTATGGGCCCGGTTGTTGATGTTGATTTCGATGGTTATCTTCCAGTAATTAATGAAGCAATCGAAGTTAAAATTAATTTAGAAGGTACTGAAAATCGTTTAGTACTTGAAGTTGCAGCTCACTTAGGTGATGGCCGTGTTAGAACAATTGCTATGGATATGAGTGAAGGTTTAGTACGTGGTATGGATGCTACTGCTACTGGTGCTCCTATTAAAGTTCCAGTTGGTGAGAAAGTACTTGGTCGTATTTTCAATGTAATTGGTGAGACTATTGATGGTGGTGAACAAGTTTCTGATGCACCTGAATGGTCAATTCACCGTGCTCCACCACCACTAGTTGATCAATCAACTACTACTGAAATGTTTGAAACAGGTATCAAAGTTGTTGATTTACTTGCTCCTTACGCTAAGGGTGGTAAAGTTGGACTATTCGGTGGTGCTGGTGTTGGTAAAACAGTTATTATCATGGAGCTTATTCACAATGTTGCTCATGGTCATGATGGTTTATCAGTATTTGCTGGTGTTGGTGAGAGAACTCGTGAAGGGAATGACCTTTACTACGAGATGAAAGACTCTAATGTACTTGACAAAGTTGCACTCTGTTACGGTCAAATGTCAGAGCCTCCAGGAGCACGTAACCGTATCGCTCTTACTGGTCTTACTATGGCTGAGTACTTTAGAGATGAGAAAAAACTTGACGTACTAATGTTCGTTGATAATATTTTCCGTTTTGCTCAATCAGGTTCTGAGATGTCAGCACTTCTTGGTCGTATCCCTTCAGCTGTTGGTTACCAACCAACTCTAGCTCGTGAAATGGGTGCGTTACAAGATAGAATTACATCAACTAAAAATGGTTCAATTACTTCTGTTCAAGCGGTATACGTACCAGCAGATGATTTAACTGACCCGGCTCCAGCTTCTGTGTTTGCTCACTTAGATGCAACTACAGTACTTAACCGTAAAATTGCTGAAAAAGGTATCTATCCTGCAGTTGATCCACTCGATTCAACTTCAAGATTACTTGATCCACAAATTTTAGGTGAAGAGCACTATAATGTAGCTCGTGGTGTGCAACAAACACTTCAAAAGTATAAAGATCTTCAAGATATCATTGCGATTCTTGGTATGGATGAACTTTCTGAAGATGATAAAAATGTTGTTGAACGTGCTCGTAAAATTGAGAAATTTCTTTCTCAACCTTTCTTCGTTGCAGAAGTATTTACAGGAGCTCCTGGTAAATATGTTAAGCTTGAAGATACTATCGCTGGTTTCAAAGGCATCCTTAATGGTGACTATGACCACATGTCAGAAAATGCTTTCTACATGGTTGGTGGTATGGATGAAGCTATCGCAAAACACGAGAAAAACTAATAACTATATGTTAACTAAAGGACTGTAATGGATAAGTTTAAACTTGAAATCCTAACTCCTAATGGCGGCATCTTTGATGGTGAAGCTGTTAGTGTTGTTCTCCCTGGTGAAGAGGGAGAATTCGGCGTTTTAGCTGGACATGCTTCTCTAACAACTCTGTTAGAAGCAGGTGTAGTTGATGTCGAAAAAGAAGATAAATCAGTCGAATCTATTCTCATTAACTGGGGCGTTGTTCAAGTTGATGAAGAGAAAGTTATTGTTTTAGTTGAAGGTGCTGTTGCTATCCGTGGTGAAAGCGAAAGTGCTATTGCTGATGCACTTGAAGATGCAAAAGAACTTATAAATTCTATTGCTGATTCAAATCCTGCAATAGCTGCAGTTTCTGCTAAAATAGAGTCTGCAGCTCAAAGATTAATATAATCAATGACTAACGATTTAATCGATTTTTATCTCAAAAGTCATCCAGTTACTCTTGGAGTATTGGCACTCTTGTCAATATACTTCATAATATTAAACTGGGTGTTTATATACCGCTATTTTTCTCTTAATAGTTGGCTCGAAAAAGAGGGGAACTCACTTGAGACTCTTCTTTTAGGAGCTTCAACTGTTAATGAAAACTCTTTTTTAAATAACTTTATTAAAACTAGTTCAATTGTTTCAAAAGAAGTTTTAAATCTAGGAATGTTAGCGGCTACAAAAGAGGCTACTAAAGGTCTTTCTATACTCTCTATTTTTGCATCTACTACACCGTTTATAGGTCTTTTTGGTACTGTTGTATCTATTCTTGATACCTTTACGCATATTGGACAAAGTAGTGGAAGTATGTCAATCATATCTGGTGGTGTGTCCGATGCACTCATCGCTACTGCAGCTGGTATCTTTGTTGCAATATTTGCATACACTTATCATCAAATATTAAAAAGAAAATCTTTTGAAGTTATCTCTTACCTTCAAATGCAAAGTGATGCTATTTTAGCTCGTAAAGTGTAGTTATGATTTACGATTGGGAAGACAAGCCAGAACTTAACATTACTCCACTTGTGGATGTAATGCTCGTTCTTTTAGCTATATTAATGGTGATTGCTCCTAATATTATTTTTGAAGAAAATATAAAACTGCCTCAAGGCTCAGTCTCACAACAACTCTCAAAAATACCACCTGTTCATATTACAATTGACAAAGATATGACACTCAAAGTAAATAAAGAGGTCTATTTAGTGAATAACTTTGTAGAAAACTTTTACAAAAAATCTAGCAGTTTTGACACAAAAGCTACTGTGTTAATAAGTGCAGATAAAAGTTTAGATTATGGAATTGTTATGTCAGTACTCGCTGCTGTAAAGCAAGCTGGTTTCACTGAGGTATCATTAGCTACCAATGGCTAGAAATAACAGACTCTTTTATATTAGTGGTTTTGTCTCACTATCTCTCTTTACATTTTTTTTATCTCTATTTATCTATATGATGTTTAGCTCTTCGTCTGTCAATCAGTTTGCACTGAAAAAAGATGATTTCATATCTATCTCAATGGATATACAACCTCAAAATAGTAAATCAGCTAAAAAAAGTGTACAACCGACTCCTGTTGAGAGTTCAGTTTCAGAAATACCACAAGATGTAGACGTTAACGATCTTTTTAGTGATGTATGGACAAAAAAAATACAGAAGAAAAAAGTACAACCTGAAGACTCTAAAAGAATTAAAGAGTTACAAAAAAAGATTAAAACTACGGAGTCTAATAGTGTAGAATCTCTTTCTGAAAAGATCAATGATTTGGATAGTGAAAAATCTAATAAAGAGAATTCCCCTACATCAACAGCTAACGAAGTTAATGAATATTTAGCTAAAATTCAAGCGCTAGTTTATAAATATTTTAATGTTCCTCCTAATTCTGAGGGCTATAGTGTTATGGCATATATAGAGCTGAGCTCTATTGGTAAAGTGATGGATTTTCGAATCTTGACATACTCAGCTAATGATGCTTTAAATAGTGAAGTTGATAAAATAAAAAATAGACTTAAAAAAGTGGTGTTCCCAATAAACCCAAAAAATAAATCATTTGGTACGAAAGTTATACTAAAATCTAAGGAATAAATAGTGAAAATATTTTTGTCATTATTAATGTTATTAAGCCTCTCTTTTGCAAAAGACGCAACAATAGAAGTTATAAAAAGAGTTGATTCTTTGCCATCTTTAGCGGTAGAGGACTCTTCAATCAGTTATGATGATACGTTTAAAATGAGATTTTTTAAATCTCTTGTAGCTGATATGAATGTTATATCTCTGTTTAATGTCGATAGACACTATAGAGAGACACATTTTAACGATACGAGCGTAGTTGTTGAGAACAAAGATATGAAGTATGTACTTCGATATAAGATGTTTGAAGATGATAATGGTGCCTTAAATGTAGGAATCAAACTTATAAAAGAGAATGAAATAGTTTTAACAAAAAACTATAAAGTCTCAAGACAAGATATATATATGTTCATATCCCATGCAATTGCTCATGATATTAATGAGTACATGGGTGAGTCATCAGTAGCATGGATGAAGAGAAAAGTTATCTTTTCTCGTATTGTATCACCAGGAAAGAGTGAAATAGTCATCGCTGATTATACACTCACATACCAGCACACTATTGTCAATGGTGGGTTTAATGTATTTCCTAAGTGGGCAAATAGATCACAAAACTCATTTTACTACACTGCATTAGATGGTAAAAAGCCAACACTCAAACATGTTGATATTAGAACAGCTGTTGTAAAAAATGTAATCTCATCTGATGGAATGATGATATGTTCTGATGTGAGTGATGATGGAAAAACACTTCTTTTAACTATGGCAAAGAATGGACAACCAGATATATATAGTTATAAAGTTGATACAAAAAGATATACAAAAGAGACTAGATATAATGGTATTGACGTAAATGCACAGTTTATGAATAAAAATAAAATGGTATTTATCTCAAATAGACTGGGGTATCCAAATGTTTTTTCAAAGCGATTAGGTTCTACTGAGGTTGAGCAGATGATTTACTATGGTAAAAGTAACTCGGCATGTAGTGCGCATGGAGAGTACATAGTATATAAAGCAAGAGAGAGCTCAAATGCTTTTAGTAAAAACACATTTAATCTTCATTTGATATCTACAAAAACTGATTTTATCAGAAGACTAACAGCTACCGGTGTTAATGAGTTTCCAAGGTTTTCAAGAGATGGAGATGCGATTATATTCATTAAGAATTATATGGCGCAGAGCTCTATCGGTATAATACGACTTAAACATAATAAAAACTATCTTTTCCCTTTGAAATATGGAAGAGTCCAGTCGATGGATTGGTAAATAGAAAAGTAAACAGAATTTTAAAATCTTGTTAGTATTTTTTTGCTATAATTTTCTCAATTTAAATTGAGGAATTCAAATATGAAAAGTTTAGTACTTTCTGGTGTTGTAGCAACACTTTTAGTTTTTAGTGGATGTAGTGATAAAGAACCTGTTGTAGATGCGCCGGCACAAGAGGTTGAAGCAACTTCAACTGCTCAAGAAGTTGAAGCTGTTGCGACAGAAACTGTATCTAGTGAAGCGAGTGATGTAAGTTCTGTAGCGAGTGAGTTAAGTATGGCTGATATTGAAGCTCAGTTATCATCAGTATATTTTGATTTTGATCAATTCACAATTAACACTGATATGCAAGAGAAGATTTCTACTGGTGCAAGCATTGCTAAAGCTGCGGCACTTCCTTATAATGTAAAACTTGAAGGAAACTGTGATGAGTGGGGTAGTGATGAGTATAACTTCGCACTTGGTCTAAAACGTGCAAGTGCAGTTAAAAAAGCTTTAGTTGCTGAAGGTATTGAAGAATCTCGTATCTCAATGGTAAGTTATGGCGAAAGTAACCCAGTATGTAGTGATAAAAATAAAGAGTGCTGGTCTAAAAATCGTCGTGTAGATTTCAAACTTCTTCCATAGTTATAGTGTAAAATATGAAACGCAGTGTCTTAGTTGTATTAGTAACAACCGCTGTGCCGTTTCTTCTTATCGGTGCCGAACCATCTGCGTTTGGTGCTGGAGATCTTAGTAATTCTGAGCCATATGGCTTAACTTCAAATGAAAAAATTATCCTACAAAATAAAGATAAATTAAAACAGGTTACTGTTAAAAGCAATAATCAGGCAAATGAAGTTGATTCACTCAGAGAAAGAATAGATGGCCTACAAAGTATTATTGAAAGTCTCAATAGAAAAGCTCACAATAATAAAATCAATTTAGGTAAATTGAATGAAGAGAACTCTATAAAGTCTCAAAATAGTGATGAATACGAAAAAAGATTGAGTGAAGTTATTCAAGAGAACACTGAAAATATAGATAAACTCAAAACTGTAATGGATGAAGTCTCTTCACTTGTTGATAGTATCAATAAAGACTATGTTACTAAAGCTGAGTTTAACTCTTTGGTAAACGATGTAAATGATTTTAAAGCTTTAATGGTTAAAGAGTTGAAATCATCACCAACAGCAACTAAAGCTACAGCATCAAAGCTAAGTAAAAAACCTAATGACCAGATTGCTACTGAAGCAAAGGCATTTTTTAAGAAAAAATATTATACTAATGCAATTGAAAACTATGAGTATTTAATCAAGCAAAATTATAAGCCTGCTTTTGCACACTATATGATTGGTGAAATGAACTACAAAAGAAAAAACTTTGCAAATGCTATATCGTATTTTAAAAAGAGTTCATCTCTCTATTCAAAAGCATCTTATATGCCTAACTTAATGCTTCACACAGCTATATCTATGCATAAGAGTAATGACAAGGCTAATGCTAGAAAATTCTTTCAAGCAGTAGTTGCGAAGTATCCAAATTCAAGTGAAGCCAAAGAGGCTGCAAAATATTTATAACTCTAGAAGTATGACTGATTTTTCAGTTATATTATAGATTATTATGATAGAATCCAAAAAAATAAAATAAAATAAAAGGTTGTTTAAATGGCAATTGAAGCAAATCAAATTGTATCAATCGAGTACGAAGTACGTGATGGTGACAAAGTAGTAGATAGTAATGTTGGTGGTGCACCACTAGTATTTATGTTTGGAAAAGGTCAAATAATTCCAGGTTTAGAGAGTGGATTATCTAACATGGCAATTGGTGAAAAAGGTGACATCCTTGTGAAACCTGCAGATGCATATGGTGAGTATAATGCGGAAGCAACTCAAGAAGTTCCTGCGAATCAATTTGCTGGAATAGATTTAGAAATTGGTATGACTCTTTATGGACAAGGTGAAGATGGCGGGACTGTTCAAGTTACAGTAAAAGAGATTGGCGCAGAGACTGTATTAATCGATTTTAATCACCCTTTAGCTGGTAAAGATTTAATGTTTAGTGTTACATTAAACAATGTAAGAGATGCATCTGCTGAGGAAGCTATGACTGGTGTTCCAGCTGAGAATAAGAAAGAAGATGACGGATGTTGTGGTACAGGTGGCGGCAGCGGCTGTGGATGTAACTAGTTTTATAACTGCTTCTAATGCTTCTTCTGAAGCATTTAAAACAGCTACTCTTTTAAAAACACTGAGTGTTAATGCTCTTATAATGGGAGAAGATGGTGTTGGTAAAAAAAGTTTAGCTGCTTTTATACTTCCAGGTGCATCCATTATAGATGCATCTAACTTTGATGAACTCCTTTTAGCTCTTGAAAGTGTGAGTGAAATTGTAATCACAAATATAGATTCTTCTCCAAACATTAAACGATTGATTGATACTATTAGTGCAAAGTCAATTAGAGTTATTGCAACTTCAAAACACTCATTTACTAATGAGCATATTGATGAAGTTTTTAGTGTTAAGTTTGACATTCCACGACTTGATCAAAGAGAAGAAGATGTAAAGTTCTTGATTGAGAGATTTACAACGGAAGCCTCTATGCTGTTTGGAGGTGATGAAAAATTTAAGATTAAAAATTTCAAACCAGATTTAAGCCAAAATGCGAACTCTTTAAGAAGACAGGTAATGATTAACTATCTACTTCAAGATGTAAAAGATGTAGAACTAATGGATATTATTGAAAATTATTTGTATACAAAAATGGGAACAAATAGCGATTATAGAAATTTGATCTATCTCTATGAAGCACCATTAATAAGAGCTGGCTTACAAAAATTTAAATCGCAACTTCAGCTTTCTGATAAGTTGGGTTTAAATAGAAATACACTAAGAAAAAAAATAGCAGAGAATAAAGACTACTTAAAGGATGATAAATGAAAAAAATAGCAATGATATTTGCAGGTCAAGGTTCTCAAGCTCTAGGAATGGGACAAGACTTTTACAATAGTTCAGATATTGCAAAAGAGATGTTTGATAGAGCTGGTGAAAGAATCGGTGCTGATTTTAAAGAGATAATATTTCAAGAGAATGAAAAACTAGGGCAAACTGCTTATACGCAACCCGCAATTCTACTTGTTCAAATGATAGCCTATAAACTTTTTACAGATGCTTGTCCAGATATAAAAGCAGAGCTTTTTTTAGGGCACTCTTTAGGTGAGTTTTCAGCGCTATGTGCAAGTGGTGCAATAGATTACGTTGATGCAGTTGAACTTGTACATAAACGTGGTTCATTTATGCAGTCTGCATGTGATGCAATAGAAGCTGGTATGATGGTTCTTGTAGGACTTGATGATGCATCTGTGGAGAAAGTTTGTGCAGAGGCTCAAGCTAATGGGAAAAAAGTGTGGCCAGCGAATTATAATCAAGATGGTCAACTTGTTGTAGCAGGTATGAAATCAGATTTAGTTTCACTTGAGCAGACGTTTAAAGATGCTGGCGCAAAACGTGCACTTCTTTTAGATATGTCTGTAGCTTCTCACTGTGAGATTTTAGCACCTGCTCAAGAGCCTTTAGCAGAGTTAATGCAAAATATGATTACGGATAACTTCTCAGCTCCAGTTATATCAAATGTAACTACTAAGCCTTATTCATCAAAATCAGATGCAGTAGCACTTCTTAAAGATCAACTTATCAAACCTGTAAAATATAAACAATCTATTGTAGCAATTGCGGATGGTTTAGATATGGCAATCGAATTTGGAAATGGTATAACTCTTAAAGGACTTAACCGTAGAATAGCTAAAGACTTAACAACGCTCAATATTTCAGATATGGCATCTTTAGAAAAAGTAAAAGAAGAAATCTGCTCTTAATATGAGAATAACACTTGCTCAAACCTCACCTAAACTCAATCGTTCCAATTTAGGTGAGCTTGTAGATATTATCAAAGTGCATAAAGACGAGAGCGACTTAATAGTCTTTCCAGAACTCTCTCTTAATGGATACCTTCTTCAAGATAAACTCTATGAAGATGCCTGGGAGCTCTGTGAGCTTGAAGAGATACAAAAGCTAAGTAAAGATATAGACATCGCAATTGGAGTGGCTCTAAGAGATGGAGATGGCTTTAGAAATGCAGCTCTTTACTATTCACAAGGTAAATTACTCAACCAACATAATAAAGTACACCTTCCAAACTATGGTATGTTTGAAGAGGCACGCTATTTTAATGCTGGAGATGAGTTTGAAAGTTTTAGTGTAAAAGATACAAAAGTCTCAATGCTTGTGTGTGAAGACTTATGGCACGAGAGTATACATCATGATATCATAAAAGAGAATCCAGACTTGGTTATAGCTTTAGTCGCTTCACCAGCACGTGGATTTAGTGATGATGGATTAGAGATACAAAAGCAGTGGTATGGGATTATCAAAACAATAGCTCAAGAGGCAGATACAAAAGTAATCTTTGTGAATAGAGTCGGCTTTGAAGATGGCTTAGGTTTTTGGGGTGGTAGTTGTATATTAGATGAAAAAGCAGAGATACTGCATCAACTTCCAAATTATGAAACATTAATACAAACATTTAAAATATAGGAAAATATATATGAAAATTGCAATCATGGGTGCAATGCCTGAAGAAGTAGCTCCAATTTTAGAAAAATTGGGTGATTATAAAACAACAGAGTATGCAAATAATAAGTATTATGAAGCAAGATACAAAGGTGTTGAATTAGTTGTCGCTTACTCAAAGATAGGGAAGGTATTTTCGACGCTTACTGCTACAACTATGATTGAACATTTTGGATGTGATAGATTACTTTTTTCTGGAGTTGCAGGTGGTATTAATCCAACGCTTAAGATAGGCGATTTAATAATTGCTACAAAACTTTCTCAGCATGATTTAGATATTACAGCTTTTGGCCATCCTTTTGGTTATGTTCCTGAAGGTGCTGTTTTCGTTCAAGCTGATAAAGATTTAATCTCTTTAGGCAAAACAGTTGCAAAAGAGATGGGTAAAAATGTTCAAGAGGGAACAATCGCTACGGGTGACCAGTTTGTTCACAGTGAAGAGAGAAAGAGCTGGATTGAAGATACATTTAAGGCTGATGCTTTAGAGATGGAAGGTGCTTCTGTCGCTGTTGTTTGTGATGCTTTAAATATTCCATTTTTTATTCTTCGTGCTATTAGTGATACTGCTGATATGGATGCAAGTTTTTCATTTGATGAGTTTATGGAATCAAGTGCAATTATCTCTGCTGAGTTTGTTATGAAAATGGTTGACAAAATAGTTATTCCATTAACTAACGCAAAATGAACAAAGTCCATTTTACTACGCTAACGCTAAGTTCTCTTCAGCAGAGAGCTCACGTTCAGATAAACCGAACTTAATATGTCTGTTAAGTTATCTAAAAAAATTATGTCTAAGCTTGGCAAAACTAATGCTGAGTTTGGACTCATAGAAGAGGGTGATAAGATTCTTGTTGGTCTGAGTGGTGGTAAAGATTCACTCACTATGATTCATGCCATGAAAGAGCAACAGCGCCGTGCTCCTTTTAAATTTGAGTTTGTAGCTGTAACTGTTGGGTATGGAATGGGTGAAAATTTTGATAAACTCTCTGCACACTGTAAAGAGTATGATATTGCTCACATAGTTCACGACACAAAAACATATGAATTAGCAAAAGAAAAAATTCGTAAAAACTCATCATTTTGTAGCTTCTTCTCACGTATGAGAAGAGGGTGTCTCTATAGTATAGCACAAGAGCAGGGGTGCAATAAAGTCGCTCTCGGACATCATATGGATGATGCTGCAGAGAGTTTTTTTATGAACTTTATCTATAATGGTCAGATGCGCTCACTCGCTCCAAAATACACCGCTGAAAATGGTTTGGTAGTTATTCGTCCACTTATCCAGATGAGAGAGCGTCAGCTCTCTGCCTTTGTTCAAGATAATGAGATTGAAGCCATAGGTGATGAAGCGTGTCCAGCTATGCGTTTTGATGTGAAAATGCCACATGCAAGAGCTAATATGAAAGTGATGTTAGCAAAGATGGAGCAAGATTTTCCCGATCTATTTACCTCTTTAAATGCTGCGTTTAAAAATATATCAAAAGATAGTTTTTTTATGGTTGAGGATTAATCCTCAACTTCATCATAGACTACTACCGTTCCAGCTAATAAATCATGAAGTCCTTGTTTGTCTTTTCGAAACACAACTATTAAAAAACCTATTCCAAAAATAAATGCTGATGCGAACATACCAATTATTCGAGTAAGTGCTTGTTGATTATTAATTTCTTTTAATGTTTTAACATCTACTATTTTGATATGAACAAATTTTTTACCAGGTGTAGCACCACGCCATCTTCTCCAAAAAAGCATTGTTATTGTGACTGTAACTATTAAGTTAATGACTTCCCAAGTTATATCTGTTTTTGGGAGACTATTTAAAGCATTAGTATTCCCACTCATTGCCATTTTTAAATTTTGTTGATATTGTGAGAAATCAAACCAGTTGCCATCACTTAAGAAGTAGATAACTATGGCAACTGGTAGAGCTAAAAAGAGCGTATCTAAAAACAAAGCAAAGAAGCGAATCCAAAACCCTGCATATTTGACTTCATTCATAGTATTACTTATACGTGGTAATTAGGTGCTTCTTGCGTGATGATAACATCATGAACGTGAGACTCTTTAAGACCAGCACTTGTTATCTCGACAAATTCTGCTTTGTCCCAGAACATTTCAATTGTTTCACTACCACAGTAACCCATTGATGCACGAAGTCCACCCATCATTTGGTGAACGATTCCAGCGATAGAGCCTCTAAAAGGTACACGACCTTCAATTCCTTCAGGCACTAACTTATCAGCAGCAGTTCCTTCTTGGAAATATCTGTCGTTTGAGCCTTTCTGCATAGCACCAATTGAACCCATACCACGGTATGATTTGTATTGACGGCCTTGAAACATAATAGTATCACCCGGAGACTCTTCTGTACCCGCTAAGAGTGAACCAGCCATAACACATGAAGCACCAACAGCTAAAGCTTTTGAAATGTCTCCAGAGTATTTAATACCACCATCGGCAATAACAGGAACACCATGTGGGCGAGCAGCCTCTGCACACTCATCGATTGCTGAGATTTGAGGAACACCAACACCTGCAACGATACGAGTTGTACAGATTGAACCAGGTCCTATTCCAACTTTAACAGCATCCGCCCCAGCTTCAATAAGAGCCTCTACAGCCTCTTTGGTTGCTATGTTTCCTGCAATGATATCAACTTCTAGAGTCTCTTTAATTTTTTTCACAGTATCTACAATACCTTTAGAGTGCCCATGAGCAGAATCAAGCACTAAAACGTCACAACCCGCATCTACAAGTGCTTTAGCACGATCAAATTGACCAACACCAATAGCGCCACCAACAACAAGACGACCAAATGCATCTTTGTTAGAGTTTGGATATTCGATACGTTTTTTGATATCTTTAATAGTTACAAGACCTTTTAAAAAGCCTTCCTCATCAATTATTGGCAGTTTTTCAATCTTGTTCTTATGCATAATATCACCAGCTTCATCAAGCGAGATACCTTTTGTTGCAGTAATAAGAGGCATCTTTGTCATAGTTTCAGATGCAAGTTTTTTCATGTCTTTTTCAAATCTCATATCACGATTTGTAAGAATACCTAAAAGTTTATTGTGTCCATCAACAACAGGTACACCAGAGATTTTGTACTCGCCCATAAGTGCATCCGCCTCAGCTAATGTAGCATCAGGATGTACAAAAATTGGATCAATAATGATTCCACTTTCAGATTTTTTAACTTTTTTAATCTGTTTAGCTTGCGTTTCGATATCCATGTTTTTGTGGATAATTCCTATACCACCGAGTCTAGCCATAGCAATTGCTGCACGGTATTCAGTTACTGTATCCATGGCTGCAGAAACCATAGGAATTTTAAGTGTAATGTTACGAGTAAGTTTACTCTCTAATGATACCTCTTTTGGTAATACTTCAGAATATTGTGGTACTAACAGTACATCTTCAAATGTCAGTGCGCGTTTACGAATTCTCATGGGGTTCCTTTTAAGAGCAAGATAGTTAATAATTTCGCGATTATATCTTTTTTGTTGTTAAAAAGAGGTAAAGCTAATGCATAAAAGCTAAGATTTCATCAACAGTGAGCACTTTTCCTGTACTTACAACTTTACCATCTATAACTAATCCTGGTGTACTTATAACACCGTAGTCCATTATTTTTTGAATATCTTCTACTTTCTCAACACTGTGAAATCCACCTTTTTTTGCAACAGCTTCTTTTGAAACTTCAAGAAGTGTTTTACACTTTGCACAACCAGTTCCTAATACTTCAATCTTCATGTCAAATTTCCTTTTTTATAATATAAAGTTAAATAGGTATCCGATACCTATTATGCCTAAGCCAACGATTAAAAAGAAGACTCCAATCAGTTTTATATGTAAAATTTTTTTGAGTATCATCGCCTCTGGTAGACTCAGAGCTGTTACAGCCATCATAAATGCTAATGCAGTGCCAAGTAGCATTCCTTTTGCTGTTAAAACTTCCACAAGAGGCATTACGCCAGCTGCGTTTGAATACATTGGAATACCCATTATTACTGCAATAGGTACTGCAAAAGGATTCTCTGCTCCCGCATAGGTGGCTATAAAGTCAGCGGGAATATAGCCATGAATCAAGGCACCAATGCCAACGCCGATGAGAACATACAACCAAATCTTTTTAAATATCTCTTCTGTATACTCCCAAGCCTCTTTAACTCTCTCTTTAAAAGTCAGTTTGATTTGAATCTCTTCAAGTTCACCCTCCATAGCTTGCACATCCATAAGTATATATTTTTGCATATTCATCTTCCCTATGAAATACCCACCAAAAATTGCAACTATTAGTCCAAACCCTATATAGATGGCTGTAATCTTCCAGCCAAAGATACCAAAGAGTAGTGCTATGGCAATTTCGTTGTTCATAGGAGAACTTATCAGAAATGAAAAGGTGACTCCTATAGGGATTCTAGCTTGAATAAAACCTAAAAAAAGAGGAATAGCACTACAGCTACAAAAGGGAGTTATTATTCCAAATAGAGCAGCTAAAACGTTACCTGTAAATTCAGATTTCCCTTGAAGATAGGCTCTTACATACTCTGTGTTAAAATGAGTTCTGAGATAGGAGACTACAAATATAATAGTGATAAGCAAAAACCAGATTTTGAGAGTGTCATAGATAAAAAAGTTTACTGTTTCATTTATACGACCAGTGAGACCGAGTAAATCTAATGTTAAATAATCAACTGTTTCTTTCCACATAATCTATAATACTCTTAATTTTTTTAATTTGTTTTCTAATTCATCTTGTTCAATGACACCCATATGTGTATCAATAATATGGCCACTCTTATCAAAGTATTTTTGCGTTGGTATCATTCTGATGTTAAACTCTCTAGCTACTTTTTTATCCTCATATATATCTATAAAGTAGATATTTGACTGAGGATGTTTTTGTTTGATTTTATATAAAATATTTCCCATAATTTGACAGCTATGACAACTTACAGAACCAAACTCTATCATTAAAGCCTCTTTACCTATCTTATGTTGAAACTCACTAAAGGGAGTTGAAGCTAATGTTTTAGTAGTATCTACTTTTGGCATTTTATCATTTGCTAGCCAAAGTGAACTTGCTACAGTGACTAAGGCTATAAGTGTTAAAACTATTTTTTTCATATTTTTCATCCTATTAAAAATTTAATACCGTTTGATAGGCAAAGTAAAATCCTATAAGTATTAATATAATAATAAAAATATTATTTATATATCTACTGATATGGTTTAGTATTTTATTTGAAGTTATACTCTGTGTAAACCCTATGGATATACCTGCAACTAAAAGCAGAGTTGCGTGTCCTATTGCAAAACTTAAAACTAAAAAGTAAGAGTATATCCATCCTGTTTGTTCCGCAACGGCAATAATGGCTACAAGTGGAGCAGATGCACAAGGAGAACTTACTAGACCAAAGATTACTCCTATGATAAGGGCACCATAGAGTTTATATTTTAAAAAATTATTCACTACCTTTTGTTTGTCAAAACTCCCTATGTAGCCTAAGGAAAACGCAACCACAACAAAAGTAGATAGTGAAGCTAAAGCGTAAGCCCAAAATGGAGCTACACTTAACATGATGCCAACTTTAGCAACTATTAACATTAAAATAGAAAAACTAATAATAAGCCCAAGTACAAATAAAAATGAGTACTTGTATATAAAGCGTTTTTTTTGCTTAGCATCTAAATCACTACTGAGTGTAAGGGCACTACCAACTAAAAGAGGTAGCGTTATAATACTACAAGGGGCAAATGCTGTTAAGAGACCTATGCCAAATGCAGTGATGATTGCAATGAGTCCATAATTTTGAACATACTCTATAAGTAGATTTTCCATTTATAGCCCTATACCAACGTTAGCAAAACAACTAAAAGTATCGGTGGTGTAACCATAAGACCAAATTTAGAGTATTGCCAAAATCCAATTGTTACACCTTTTTGTTGCAGAGTATGTAGCCAAAGAAGAGTTGCTAAAGAGCCAAATGGTGTCATTTTAGGCCCTAGGTTACATCCAATTATATTTGCATAAATCATCGCTTGATTTCCTATATCTTGAAGTGCTATATCCATAACCATGATAGTTGGCATATTATTCATAAAAGCACTGAGTATTGCACTGATAAAACCAGTTGCAACTACAGCTATAAGATTACCATGTGTGTTTAAGTCCTGAAGAATAAGAGTTAAATAATCAGTTAGACCTGCGTTTTTGAGTCCATAAACAACTACATAAAGTCCTAAAGAGAACCACACTACCTGCCAAGGTGCGTTTTTAATGATATGAATAGGTTCAACTGTTTTAAATAGATAAGAGATAAGTAAAAAGAGTAATCCTCCACCAAGCGCAAAGACAGAGATTGGAATCTCATATGCGTCACCTATAAAATAGCCTGCCAGAAGCAGCGCTAAAAAAGCCCATGAAAAGTAAAAGAGAGTTCTGTTTTTTAAAACAGAATCAGCCTCTTTTAAAAGATCAATATCAACAGTTTTTGGGATGTCATTTTTAAGAACCAAAAGTAAAACGATAATAGTTGCAATTACACTGACGACATAAGGCAGAGCCATATTTGTAAGGTACTCTACAAAGCCTATATCAAAGTAGTTGGCGGTGACAATGTTTGTCAAATTAGAAAATACAAAAGGAAGAGAAGCACTGTCACTAATAAATCCACCTGCAAGTAAGAAAGCTAAAATACTCTTTGCGTTTAGCTTTAAAATTCTCATTTTTGCAAGCAAAATTGGAGTTAAAATAAGTGCCGCACCATCATTTGCAAAGAGTGCTGAAACAAGAGCTCCAAGTAAAATAGAGTAGATAAACATCTTTTTGCCATCTCCATTTGAGAGCTTTGCCATCTTAAGTGCGCACCACTCAAAAAATCCTATCTCATCAAGAACGAGTGAAAGTATTATAATCCCAATAAATGCTAAAGTAGCATCCCAAACAATATCCCAAACAGTAAATAGATCTGCATAACTAACTACACCAAGAGCAAACGCAACTGTAGCTCCGATGACTGTAGTAGTACCAATTTGGAGACCGCGAGGCTGCCATATAACAAATATGAGAGTTATCAGAAATATGCTTGAAGCGAGTATCATAACCCAAGTTCCTCTTTCACTCTTGGGAGTAATATGTCAGTTATCTTTTTGTAAGTCTCTTTAAACGCACTGAAATCTTTTCCATCTGGATCTTCAAAACCTACATGAACTCTTTTTACTGGATGTGGAAATGAGGGACAAGTCTCATCTGCATGACCACATACTGTTACAACTAAATCAAACTCTATATCTATCACTTCATCTAAATGTTTTGAGTAGTATCTATCACTCCAATCACCACGCTGTTCTAGAACCTTCTTTGCGTTTGGGTTTACTTTGCCACTTGGAGCTACACCACAACTAGAAGCCTCTACACCTTCTACTCTTGAATTTATGAGTGCTTCTCCAATAATCGAACGACAACTATTTCCAGTACACATGATTAATACTTTTTTATTTTGCATATTACATCCCTTGTTTAGTTTTGGAGTATTTAAATCTAAATGGCTTATCTCTTCTAAAATATTTTGTCGGAACTTGTCAAGTGGAGTTCTCACACTATAGTAAGCCCATCTTCCCTTTCTATCAACTCTTAAAAATCCACCATCTTTGAGGATTTTGAGATGTCTTGAGACGCGTGATTGAATCATATCAAATGAGTTTTCAATGTCACAAACGCAGACCTCACCATTTATATTGATGAAATGCAGTATTTTTATTCTTGTCTCATCATTAATTGAACCGATAGTTTTGAGAAAAATATCCATACATACACCTTGTTTTTTTGAAAGTATAGCAGTTTATTATGTATATATCAAGATATATTGATATGTTAATAGTTTTCTCTTGAATACGCTTAGCAATAGTAACTTTACTTTCTACTTCCCCACTCTATATGCTTTTGATAAGTGGATAACGTTTGTCGTGAGTGATAATTTCGCCATAGGTGAAATTATCGCGTCTCCTCGGAGACTGTGAAATAACTACATAATCAACAGTCTCATAAATTACAAATATTCTAACAAAAGAATCTTAACATTAACCAGCTATAAACCCTTAAAATAGTATAATACATCTAATAAAAAGTCCATAATTGTGGGCTTAAAGAGGTGTATATGA
>Ga0209345_10001552_pt1 | contig 27135 bp, 25 predicted proteins | sample Cruoilmetagenom7_FD_187294 | JGI IMG/M metagenome (GOLD analysis project Ga0209345, IMG submission 187294) | Oil polluted marine microbial communities from Coal Oil Point, Santa Barbara, California, USA - Sample 7 (SPAdes) (version 2) | ecosystem: Environmental > Aquatic > Marine > Oil seeps ...
GTTATGCATGGTAGATGCTGGACATCTGTTAAAGAACAAAGCCAAGCCAATGACCGCGCTTTGCGGGGCGCGAGAGAGTTAACAGTAGCCGCACCATATAAATAGATAGAGGAATTGTGATGGAGAAACTAAAAACATATTACTTTAAAGCCACTAATGACGAATCAAGAATGATTGAGTCAGATAATGGCGCATGGATGGATGTAGGCGATCATCAAGAGATAATAGAAAAGTTTAAAAGACTTCTTGTTTTAGCCACTAAGCATTGTCCAATAAATAATAATGATTTTAACGAGATTAAAGACCTTGCTAAGGATTTGCATAATGAGTGACTTTCAGTTTTGGGGCGTAGTAGTTTTATCAATATGCTTGGGTTTCTTACTTGGCTTTGCCGTAGCTTTTGAATTATGGGGAAACAATGACAACTAACTTCCAGCAAGAAGTGAATAAAAAGTGTGCTGAACTTCTTAAAAGCGAATTTACACCAGCAGCATACGATTTGTTAATGATTCATTTCAATGTCTTTACTGACGCTAATGATCGTGATCTTGTTATTGAGAAGGCAAGGATAGATATTGATTATAGTATTGAATTTGAAGAGTGGGTTTCTACAGTAGGAGCACAGCTTAAATTCTATCAAATTCGTAATATTGACCGCACAACAGCCATATTAAAATGCATATGTTCAGTCTTAGATATTGAGTGGAGAGAAGATGGTGAGCGATAACTGGATAAGTGTAGAAGATAAGCTTCCTAAAAATAGAAGTTATGTTTTAGCTCATGACGGGGAAGGATACTCAGGCGTAATTATTGCGTTTCATCATGTAGGAAATTGGCATAAAAACAGTCACAGTCAAGAAAATCTTAAAATAACACACTGGATGCCATTACCAGAACCACCAACCAAATAGGGGTATGTGAAGATGACACCAGCGGCACAGAATATAGTCAACTACATGATGATGAAATTATCAGGATGCAAATATTTATATAGAACAATAGTAAGTGGTTGTTATGACGTTGCTATAGATAGTGGGCTTACTGTTCCATTTGAGGATAAAGAAGAAATTATAGATGAATTTTTCAGGCTGTTGGAAGAAACTAACACACACTAAGGAATAACCATGAACGAATTAACACTATTTCAATACTGTATGGCTGGAATAATTGCAGTCTGTTTAGGGTTTCTACTTGGCTTTGCCATAGCTTTTGAATTATGGGGTAACAATGATGAGCGATGAAACAATGCCAATCTGTGACGATGGACTAAAGATAATATACAAACATGGTGCGCCTTATGGGATTAGAGATAGAGGCGGATTCCTTTTCTTTTTCTGTGGAGTTCAAAAATATAACGGCCAAGAAGAAAGATACAGACAGGAAATCGAACAGCAATATAAGCTTGCAGATCATCTGTTGAATGCACTATCTAGCACCAAAACATCCCTAATCAACGAGAAACGTGACGAGCTATTGGAGAGGGTTGGAAAATCAAAATTCATAGAGACTCTTGAGGGCTATCAAGCAGATTATAATCAAGGTGTTGACGATGTATTAGAGATAATTAATGAGATATACAAATGAGTGAAGAGTCAATTATTGAATTTGAATTATCCAGAAATGAAGCATGGGATAAATATACCTCAGCTAGACCAAAAGAAGTATTTGATAGAAATGCAATGAGGTTTTTTGAAGCTGGTTTCAGAATGGCTTGCGACTCTCAAGACGAAGCTGTTAGAAAGGCTTTAGACAAAGTAAATGATGCATTTAGTCACTTACATGGTGAAGAAAAAATAACAGTGGGTGAAGTATGGGATGTAGTTAATAACCTAAAATCTCAGATAGGGGGATAGAATGTGTAACTGCTTAACAATGTGTAGAATTCCTGATGTAGAAACAGAAAATGGTAGATGGCCTATGCCAATTCATGCGCCAAAATGCGAAGACTTTAAAACAGAAAGATATATTCGCTTGTTCGATGATGATGGGAATAGTTTTATTGATACTGCAAATAAAATGTATGAGTTTATGAGCAGCATGGAGTTTGAGGTTGGTAATTTCAAGCAAGAAGATGTTTGCCTTACAACAGACCAATTTAATAATTTAGAAGAGTTACAAGGGTTTTAATCACCCCTCATAAAGCGTAGGGATGGAGAGAGATATGAATAAAGACGAACAAATTAAGAAACTAAAAGAGCAGCTTCAATTAACAAATAGCATTATTCACAACATGATTGTTGCTGATCAGTCTGCTTATATTGCGTATAAAAATGGAGATATAGATAACGCTTTTGAATGGATAGAAAACGGATTATTCGGGCCAGGTCACTTGCCAGAAAACAACAATAACTTAACGCCTCAGAAATGGTACGACACAAACAGCGTAGAAGTTTTTGGACATACAACACAATAACAACAACCCATAGGTGAGTAGGATGAATAGTTTAATAATTTTAATGGCAGGAATTGTAATAGGTGTTTTTATTTTCCCACTTATTCTGTTCTTACGCGCCAGACGTTCCGACCATTGGGATAACTCTAACATGATGAATATCTATAGAGTGCTGGCATACCTGGCAACGCACCCTGACAAATTTGGTGAAATGTATTTTAAAGATGGTAAAAAATCCTTTCCTTATATTGGCATGGATGAATTTAAAGACATAGTGAGCAAGTTATGAGTGAAGTAAACAACGATTTACTGACACAGACAGAAGTAGAAGAGATTACTGGCGCAAAGCAGCACTCTAAACAGGCCAAAATCTTAGGCGATAACGGCATCTACTTCATACTTCGTGCGGATGGCGAAATACGCACAACTTGGCATCATGTGCATAATCCGTCTAAAATGTCTTCCCTGATTGAACCGGATTTCAGCCAAGCAAGCTAATGGGTAGAAAACGCACAAAGGATACATGGCTACCGCCTAGGGTTTATAAGGGTAAAGCCGCCTATGAGTTCCGACCTATTACAGGTGGGGCCATACGCTTGTGCTCGTTAAACTCATCAAGATCAAGAGTTCATAAGCGATTTGCTGAAGAACTGGAAAAAATAGAATGCACATCTGGCACATTTAAAGATATTGCTTTGCAGTATCAAGCCTCAGAAAAATTCAAACTACTCTCCCCTAGAACGCAAAAAGACTACCTTGGCTATCACAATAAAGTGACTAAAGTATTTGGTAAGGTTCATGTAAATAACATAAAACCAGAACACATAAGAAAATATCTTGATAATAGAACGGCAAAAACCCAGGCGAATAGAGAAAAGGCCTATCTATCAGTAGTATTTAAATGGGGATTCGAGCGAGGCAAGGTTAAGCAAAACCCTTGTGACGGTGTTGCAAACAACAAAGAAAAGCCACGCTCACGCTATATCACTGATAAAGAGTATTTAACTGTCTATGAAGCCGCCAGCACCCCTGTAAAGATAGCAATGGAAATATCCTACCTATGCGCTGCCCGTATTGGTGACGTGCTCAATATGACCCGTAACCAATTAAAATCAGAGGGTATATACATCAAGCAAAGCAAGACCGGCAAAGAACAGATAAAGCGATTTTCATCAAGATTGGAAGCCGCATTGAAGCTATCAAAAAGCAATATAAAATCAATTTATTTAGTACATAAAGAAGACGGTGATAAGCTAACAGCCAATGGATTTAATTCAGCCTGGAAACGAGCCCTTAAAAAATCCAAGCTTGAAAAGGCTGGATTTACTTTCCATGATATTAAAGCAAAATCTATTTCAGATTATGAGGGTGATAAGCAAAAATTCTCAGGCCATAAATCGGCAAAACAGGTTGATACATATGACCGTAAAATTCAAGTTGTTGATTCGTTAAATGTTCCGAATATTTCTGGTATGAAAAAAGATAAGTAATTGATTTTTATTGGTATTAATTTTAGTATTTTATTCGGATATACAGGGTTAACTTATTGATTTATAACGATTACAAACCGGACTGTTAATCCGTTTGTCCCTGGTTCGAGTCCAGGTCGGGGAGCCATATTCTAGCAATACAATCAAGGGGTTAGCTTTTATAAGCTGATCCCTTTTTTGTTATTCCGAATAAATCCGAATACGTATTCCGAATAAAAACCGCTCAATTACCCTAATTCCTCACCCGCTTCTTATCATCCAAACCAAACTCTTCAACCTTCTTGGTATAGCTCGCAAGAAACTCCATTATCATTCCATCAAGCTCAGCCTTTTGAGTTTCACTGATATTGTCTTTTTTTATTTTTTTTGCTTTCTCAGCCAATATGATTACGTTATTTTCCACTGCCCCGTTCCCTTAATACCCTTATAAATCTGGCCGGAATTCTAAATGATTATTTAAACTAGTGTTTTAGGGTTTTCTAATACGGCCAATTAGGGCGGCAAAACTGGCCAAAACACGACGAATTCTTGCCGATTCGCTATTGCCACCGGAAAAAATGGCCGAACAGTGTCCGCTCAAAAGGCGGTTAATCTTCTAATTTCATTAAAATTCTAATGACTTTATCATCAGAAATAAACAGTGTTGTGATTTCAATATCATGATATTCACCATCACCCAATACCATTTTTACATGATGCGTATGACACCCTTTATCCCTTGCCAGTTGATCTGACAAACGACAAAGCACAAGCGTTTCCGTATTCTGCTTACTCTTGATAGTTTCACAAGCATTAACATCAGGAGCTACTTCAGCCAAATTCATCAACTCAATGAACCTGGCATTCATTGTCGTTGCCATTCCATTTTCAATCATGACCGCAGCATATTTATCTGAAGCTAAAATCGCTTCTAACCCACCGTTACTACGTCGATCGCCATGAATAAGAACTAGCGGATCCATTTGATAATGATCCGCAATCTTACTAAGCTGACAGGTCGGTATTGCGCCCTCATGAAACCAACGTCTAACTGTTCTTTCGCTCTTCCCTGTAATCCTTGATAGCTTACGTTTGAATTGCGCCTCATCCATTTCACCTTTTAGTTCCAATACTTTTTCCATAAAAACCCTTGCTTGATATTACCAACTGCGATTTTTTGATCAAGTAAATATAGGAAATATATAAGATTTTTACATCATTCGTTTGGGCTAATTTGTGATTATTTTTATTACAATATTGCTACAGCTAAATTTATTGTATAGCACACCAACCAGAACGGAAGCCACCATCATAAAACCTTGCGTGCCCTGCCTGAATTAATGCCTCTGACAGACTTTTATCGTCAATATATACATCAGCCAGGATACGGAAGTATTTGCCCCGCTTTATGTTTCTCAGCTCAATTTTTTTACAGTTAGCCAGCATATCAATCGTAAATTGTTTAGCTGCTCTAGCCGCTACCTTCTCAGATGGGCACTTACCCCGTATCTCAGGTGCATCGATACCCAATACACGAATAGGTGCGCTCTTACCAATAATGTCTGGCCAACCCGGAACGTTCACCCTGAAAGTATCTGCATCATAAACACTTACCACTTCAGAGATAACAATATTGCCATAGTGCTTATCAGCTGCCACAGCGTTAGCGGTAACCATTATTAGCGCGAATAGTATTAGTTTCATTTTCAAATCCACCTGTTAAAGATTATCAAGGCCATTATTAACCACATCAATCAACGCATTTAATTGGATGGCGCACTGGTTGTATTCACTGATTGAATACTCTGAGTAGGCTGCGAGATCATTGGCCGTAGCCGTGTCTTTTTGTCCAGATACTCCAACGGTATTATTAGTTTCTTGCAAGGCTTCACTACTACGGGCTTGTTCGAGCACCCCGACAGTGCCGCTAGTGAGAACAGCAACATTAACCCCATTATCGTCACGAACACAATTCTGAATAGTGGGTTTGTCTTTAATAGCTGATTTAGTATGTTCATGGGCCAATTTCTCCGCGGTAATTGCTTTGTTAAATACATAAGATTGTTCTTGAGTAATTTGCTGCAATCGCGCCTGCTCGTTTAAAGCCTCTTCTGTAATCTTGGCTACTGCAGCATTATTTTGCGCGACAGCTTTGCTGAACCCGACCTTTTCACCAGCAAAGTAAAGACCTACGCCGGCAATTAAAATGGTTATCAATAACGCTATTCTTGTTGAATTCATTATTCGCTCCTGTTCATATGCGCATGCGCACCCTTCGCCCCTACTTCTGAAACAGCATAAATACCAAATACCCACTTAAAACCCTCAAACCAATCCAAGTATTCGATATTACCCATCCACCAGGCGCCACAAATATTCATTAAAAAGAAAATAAAAATCCAAAATCGAGTTTTACCACTGGGTACAGTTTTCATAAATTATCAACCTATAAATTGGAGTGAATCACGCACATCTTTCCAAGGAAAATGTGTGCCAGGGTCATACTTCTTTTTGCCTTTCTTTTCTGGATAGGTCCGATTCCATGCGGTGCGCACGTAATCATGACCTTCAATATTTTCAAGCGGTATTCTGTGCTCAGACATAAGCTTTCCAAGCATCAATTTAAGTGTCGCTATTTGTTCATCCGTGTACGGAAAATCTTTACCACCCATGAGCTCAATACCAATGCACCAGTCATTACACCCGTTGCGCCCATTCATTCGGCTTCTACCAGCGTGATAGGCTATTTTTGGCAATGGAACTAGATCAATCGGAACACCATCACGATCAATTAAGTAATGTGCACTGACTTTGTATTGTTCAAATATTCCTAAAATCGCTTTAAGATTGAACGGGTCTTCAGGCAGAATATTTACCGCACTGATATAGTGAATAACAACACCATCAATGCTTTTCATATCCTCACCGGGATAGCATTTACTAGATAAATGCGTTATTTTATGCTGCATATATTTCTCCAATAGCTGCACATAGGCCGGATTCCCGCCCTGTTAAAAAATTAGTTAGAGTGTTATTGTTTGCGCATGGACTGCACAGGATTGACAGACTTTCAGGTTTCTACAATGATGCTCATTGCGAACATCATTGCTATATCATTGGCTTTACTGGTATTTAGATTTATTGAAAATCACATTCAGGCTAAACACCCTGGCATAGATAAAAGCAACGCCAGAACAGTAGGATCGTTTAAATCGCTACTGGCCAGCTTTGTTATTTACCTGATTGTCGTTGTTCAGGCCTTATCACTTACCAAAGGTTTCTTTTGCATCAGCCTCTAAGTTTTTCATCTTCCGTTTAATGCTCTCTTTTTCCTTTTGATACTGACCTTCATTAATCAAGTTACGCGCCTTATCTCGCTCAAGATCCTTCATCTGCCATGTTAAGGCACGAATCACGGATTGTATTTCACGACCCTTATAACTGAAGTTAAGGTCCACATCATGCGATTTGATCTTAATGCCTGTACTGGATAATGCCGCCATTGGTAAGCTGTATTCATTACCCAGCACATCACGTCCACCCGTTACAGATCTACCAATTTTATCCCAGTACCAACCACCCGGAACCCAAGGCGCAGAAGGCATCCATGAGCGCCATAAATACATTGCATCCTTTTGAACAATATCATCCCACTCATCTGTTTTGCGGTTAATGATTTCCCTTCCGGAGAACGCTTGTTTGTTTAATGACAATTCAGCAGCAATCATTAATGGACCACCGAACTGCAACCAAGCAGGAATAGGAACCGCACCATTGGATTGATTGGTGTCAAACACATCACCCGCAGGGATCCATCGACGAATATCTAAAAACAATGGGTTACCATGCTCATCTTTACCCGGCATACGGATCATACGAGGTGTGCCAAGCCATGTTTTCCCCTGCTCCTGCTCACGCATCGATCTGCGCTCTTCATCTTCGTCACCGGGAGCCAGCGCATAACCCAAAGCATTTACCATGTATGCAATCGTTGAATACTTGGCAATCTTCCAAGGTCGCTCAGATATGCTTTTAGCAATAACAGGAACCGCACGATAGGTGTATGAAATAAAGGGTAAGAATGAATTACGAGCCGCATTTACCCATGGCGCACGTATGTCGTAGTTCAAGAACTGATCACGACCAACACGCGCAGCGGTTTCCGTATCATCACCTAATGAGCGTCTGCGAATATAAGTTGCCAGTCTGAATATTTCATCTTCGAACTGATATACATCAGTCATTTTTTTATCAGCCCATTGAGCTGTTTTAATTCCAGAATCCAGCATCTTGCCAAGCACAGCAACTTTAGCCAGCATTTCCTTATCATCCATGTAGGCTTCAATTGCGCCTTTTTTCATTGCTTTATCCTGATTCATTATTTCTTCAATAATGGGATCCAGAATATCTCGACGAATTTCATGCTCTATATAACTGGCTCCAAATGCACCATGCTCCAGCGCATCTTGATAATCAGCATCTTTATTACGATAAGCATGTATTGCACGTTTTAAATCAACCCATCGAATATCAGCCATATCCATAAATACCAAGTTAGACATAACATTATTCATGTGCACCACTGGATTACGCGCAGTCTTATTTAATTTCCATTGAGTTAAAATTGATTTCCAGAAGCCGGGTAACTGCATGCGATCCAGCTCATTTAAGTCACGCCATATTTCAGAGCGAACATACATACCCGCTAATGCACCCCATTTTTTAACGCTGGCACCACCGATAGAACCTTCTGGAACTTTAACCCAGGCAACATCAGAGTAAACTGATACGCCTCGTCTACGTTCAGGGCTATCTTCTATAAATTCATCATTTATCGCAGGCCTTTCACGTCGAGCCCAATTATCATTTTCAGCTACATCTTTTAGGAATCGACCAGTTGAGAGATCATGCGCCATCAACATAAAGGTTTTAGTCATGGTGTAACGAGCATCTAATATCTCACCCATATTGGTACGCTCTTCTTTTGTGAAGTCACGCCACAATACAACCTTGTCACCCTTAATATCGCGCACTTGCCATTTACCACGAGCCTCCCATGCTTCGTATTTTTTAGGTAAAGGCTTATCAGCAGGCCAATAAACTCGCTCTTTTAATTTACCTGTTTGCTTTTCACCCATACCCGGTAAATTCATTGTGCCTTCCCCGGTATGCGCTAATTTATCAAACACATAGAATTCTTTTCCTTTAAGGGCTTGATCAGCTCTACCGTCTTGCTCTTTTAATCCCCACCAGTCTTTAGGCAATGCGGATAACAACTTATCCATACCCGTATTCATTGTCATACCACGAGCTTTTAATTCATCGCCTCGAATACGCTTGCGACGAGAAGAACCAATATTAGACACCCATTTACCTAGTTTTGTCTGACTTGATTCATGGCCTTTATATACACGGTGAAGGTATGAGCCTTTATTTCGCTCATAAGATTCACGAGGAATTAAACCCAGCTCCATTGCTTCACGACCAAGATCATCAATTGCATCACGAATAGGTTGAGCCAATTTCGCCCAGTCACCTTCTGGAATTTTCTCGCCCGTTAAAACAGCCTGCAATACTGAAGCTTCTTGAGGGTTACTCACGTGATCAGCAATAGACTGTAAATAATCAACGGCTTTTAATTCAATTTTTCGCTTATCCGCTTCTCGTTGAAAATCACGCTGAACATAGTCTTGATCTAAACCATATCGATCAATCAAACCAGCACGAGCCGTTTCAATTGGGCCATTTAACCAGGACATAGGACTGTCTTCATTAAACTTCGATTCAGTTAAATATTTAACACCTTGATCATGAATAGCTTTAGTTACTTTAGGGATCTGCGCAATTTCGAACGCTTTACGGAAAACCTTATCTATTGGTTGGCCGTTACTTAATCCTTCATCTAGCTGATTATCTTCTGTATTTCGCGAAAACATTGGCTGGCCAGTCATGGCCGCTTCTTTCATCTTTTCGGTAACACCTAAAGAGTGAACAACTGGCTTATTTTTTTGACGATACGGGTGACCAATTTTGTAGCCATCAAATTCTGAATCAGGCAAGTCAGTCAAATTAATCTCTGTTGTATCAACTTTACCGCCCCACTTCTTAACGTACTTATTTACCATTTTTGGCAGCATGTTGTCGTAGAATCCTTTCATTCCTTCGCCACCAACTTGCAAATCAGTGTTCTCTAGCACAACAGGGTTATCATATTTGAAGTCGTGTACTATTTCATTTAGATCAATACGATCGCCAACCGCCTCACCAAGTCTTTTCCACTGGTCTAATGTTGGCCTGTCTTCAGTATCTAAAGGCTCCTTGATAATATGTAGTGCGTCTGCTTTTGCTTGCTCTTCACTTAACCCGCCTTCGATAGCCGCGCTAACAATTATTTTTACTCGACCTTGATCTTGCTTTTCTCTCAAATTAATTATCTTTTTTGCAACTTCTTTTCCAATAACCGATTCCAATTCATCAGGGCTAACGGTCTTTCCTATAACCTGATCGCCATCTTTGTTGTAGGCAACAAAATCGTTTTCACGGCCATAATGTATAGACTCTATCTGCTTACTCAAATCATAACGATCAGCCTGCTGCTCACCAGTAGTCCAGGCAATCGAATCAAAACCATTCTCTGAGGCATGACGTATCATGCGTTTGAATGCGAGCATAGGCCATGTTGTTTTGAATGGAGCGTCAGGAACTTTCCCTGTATTTTTCGATGAATCATCGTTTATTTTATTAATTAAATCCCTTCTCTCTTCTGCTAATGTTCTAGATAGATCTCCTGTAGATATTCCTATTTCTTCATTTAATTCTTTAATCCTTTTATTAATAAGCTTGATACCAGTTTCTGTTAATTCCTTTTCAGCATACCCTTTCTTACGACCATCTTGATGCCAATCAGACTGAATTTCTTCAATGAATAAAATCTTATTATTATCAACATCAGTACGTTCGTTATAGCGAACAGTAGCTAATATATTTGATTCGCGCCAATGACCACTTGCATACAATCCTCTTTCACGTAAAGCAGCTCCTTCGATTGGCATTCTTAATAGCAATTCAGTGTAATTTTCACCTCCTGGCAAAGTCCAATCGCTATATTTTGTATTAACAGATCCATCGCCGCCATGATAACCACCTAAATCAGCATCAAGCTCATACTCTTTAGTTAACTCATAGACTTCAGCTATTTCTTTTTCAATTACATCATTTGAGGCAATACTTGCACCTGCTAAAATTTCTTTAAGCATGTACTTGTCCATTAGCTCTCTTGCGTCATCTGGAATAAATGTTTCAGATTCATCAAATAAACCATTCTCAAATTCATTACCTTCAAAATACAAAGGCTCGCTACCCTCAACCTTTAATCCATTAGGCACGCCATCACCATCCATCACTAAGCGAATACCTGACATAGCAAGGGATGTTTTAAGCTCTTCCATGCGTGACATCATGTCACTTCCACCAGCCTCACCCTTTTCAACTTCTTCTATCTGAATATCGTTTGCCTTAAGAAAATCAATTACTTCCTGTTTAGATATTTTCTTACCTAACTGTGAATCAAGCCATTCATTAACACCAGACCATTCAAGTTCTTCAGCCTTGAACTCGCCTTTTTTGGCAAAACTATTGATTACTTTCTTTAATTGAGAAGCCTCGCCTTTACCAGGCAATTTATTTTGCAGTACAGTTTGCATCTGTGAATAGAACGTAGGTGATTCTTTTGAAAACGCATTATCAGGAGACTGCTTAGAGTAAGCAGAAACATAATCAAAATTATCTTTGCCCTTACCTTTCACAACCGCATTACTGGCCGCATTCAACACATAATCAACAATATCGTTAGCATTTAATTTTAAGAAGCCATGCTTAATTAACCAGTTCTTTATGAACTCGATAAACCGCTTTAATCCAGTAGTCGGCTTAGATTTTCCATGCCCAGCCATATCCGCAAGCACTTCTTCAACCGCATCAGTTTTATCAATATTAAATTGAATCATCTTCTTAGCGGCTATCTTACGAACCTCTTCATTTGTATCCCAGATAGTATTCAGTATCTTATCTAACTCAACTCCACCGAAGGTTTCACGCACACCGAAATGCAGCAATGACTCGTGCAGTAAAGTAAACTCTAAATGCTGCTGGTTGCGTAAATTTTCAGCAACCAGAAAAACACGGCCATTATGAAAAACACCTTCAATAACATCACCCTCATTTGCATAAGATAATATTTCATTAGGTAGCTCACTTTGAGTAGCAACAATTTCTATATCAGGAGAGTTTTTCCAGTCATTAGTGATCTGAGTTACAGATTTTGTAACAGCAGAAACAGAAAGACCGCTTTTCGCGGCCTTTATTATTGGGGTTAGTTTGAATGATGTTCGGGAGAATTTTGACTCACCTCCCTTTTCTATCACCAACATACGAGCGTTTACACCAGTGGTAACTGGTAAGCTCGGATCATTAAACGTACCTTCCTCAAGCTTTTCATCTGACGCACCTACTTTTTCCATCCACTCACGGAAAGCAGTAGCTTTCTTATCACCTCGGAAAAATATACCTTCACCCGCAATAGCAACTAATTGGCCACCTGGCTTTAACAAGTTGTATGCATGCTGTATATGTTCAGCATCACGACTATCTGAGAATGGAGGGTTCATGATAATTCGATCATAGCCACCATCGGTATGCTCAAGGAAATCATAACCAGCTAACTCATAACCTTTAGCCTCAAGCAGTTCACGACGATCACCAGACATTTCAATAACATCAGGCTCAACCCCTGCTTCACGAATACGATCCGCAATGTGCCCCATACCAGCAGAAGGCTCTAATACTTTCATGCCCTCTTCAATGCCAGCAGTTTCAATCATTTCATCAGCTAGTCTTTCAGGGGTAGGAAAGAAATCTAAACCATCTTTTCTACGGCCAACCAGTTTACGCTCAAGCTCTTTGACTTTATCAGGCTTGGCCTGCTCTTCACGGTACTTAATAAACTCACGCAAAGCAGATCTAAATTCTGGTTGAGTTTCAATCCCCATTGTTTTTAGACGTTTACGCTTATCAAACGCATTATCTAATTGCCATGGCACACTGATATTATTTAATCGTCGAGTTTTACCAATTAGCTGTTCAACTAAATCAACTCTTAAAGTAATACGTTTATCGTTATCACCTTCCCATGCACCACGTTTCTGAGCTTCTGCAGGGCTTAATATAATTAGGTTCTCACCACGCTTAACAGGTAGCACTATAGCTTGACCACGGAAACCGGAGCCAATAATTGACGCTTCAGCATCGCCTTTCTTGGAAAATGCAGCTAGACCGCCTGATTTGTTTTTAAATACAGCAACATCAGTTAAATTAGCTCTCGCATAATCCAAATAGGTATCAGTTACATCATCAGCAACCTTTAATAATTCTTTACCTATTTTTTTCAAACCATCAATTTCAGATAGCTCTCTACCAAGTTTGGCCAAATCAGAACGATAAGCAGATAATGCAGGCCATGTAACATAATCCACAGTTTCATTATCAACAGGCTCACCCTGATGTTTTAATTGATCTGAATAATCAGGGTATGTTTTACGAATTTGCTCATCTTTTGCTAAAGAGATAAACGTACCAAGCATTTCTACCTGAGTTTTTGTACGCATCAATTCAAGGAACTTTGTTTTGCCTTCATCAATAGCAGAGGCGATATTACGCATGGTTTTAGCTATAGACTTACCATACTCAGCCTTTGCTTCAGCACTTGCAGCCATACCAGCACGTCGAGCCGTGTTTGTTTTACGAGGAGCATCTAATGACTCTTGAGACTTGGATTCAAGCTTGTCAGCCATTTCAGTAAGCCGCTCAACAGCTGATTGAGATTTATCATCAACATAAGCATCACGTCTTTCTTTAGCTTTTTCTTTTACTGCATCTGAATCACCATCAGTTACATAGCTTTGGAATGCTTCAGCTGATTCAAGTTCTTTAAACTGGAACCCAGGAGTTGCACCATTGCCACGATAACGGGAATACCAGCCACCCATCTTTTTAGCAGCTGATAACCATTTGTAATAAACATCTTTTTCAACACGCTCAGCCGTTTGCACCACAAACAAATCATAACCATCACGAGTATGCTTTGTTTGAATAATTTCTGTGCCAGTGGTTACACCTGTATTATCAACTCTTGAACGATCCGAATCTTTTAAGGCTTTTCTACGATCACGGGATTTTTCAGCTAATAGCTCATCAAATTTTGCTCGTTGCTCAGAAGACAAACTATCGTAAGCTTCTTGCTTGCTAATATTTTCATCAGAAGCCTTAATGTTTATATAAATATTAAAATCTTCAATAGACTTTGGATCCGCTAATGCCGCTTTATTCTTTTCTTTTTGCTTTGCCTGTTCAGCCTTACGTTCCGCTGCTGAATCAGCCAGTCTCTTGGCATAAGCCTGAAGTTTTTCTTCAGTAATGCTATTAACTTTTTCGCGCACCGCATCAATAATATTCTGAATATAGTCGCCGCCAATCTTTGGCGAATAGCTATACATGCCACCGTCTGAACTTGGCGGCAGAAAATCCGTTAACATATCCGTATAAAGAGCCTGTACAGCTCTAGCCTTTTTCTCAGACTTATAGCGAGATGCAGTCATGCCATCCATGCGATCTAAAAGTGTATTTTTAGTTTCCTTTGAGAGCTCCGCTATTATTGACTCACGGTTTTTTGCTAAGTCTTCAAACCCTTTTCGGTATTGCTCTAATGTAAGCTCACCATCCTGCATTGAATTAATCAACGAATCATGCACTTCATATAAAGTCTGATTATCATTTGATTCAGTTACAGGTTCATTATTTGTAGATTTCTTGGATTTAACCTCAACCGCTTTTGGCACTGTTCCCGTGTACGCTTCTGGATGATCAAGATTATCTTTAAGTAAAATTTCATTAGCTTCATCAAGAGTAATATACTTATCCAGCACATTATCAAATAGCTTTCTTTTATACGCATCATCAAGGTAACCATCCAACTCAGCTGATTCAAAATCAGCAGTATCATCGGTATAAGTAGCCTTGTAACCTGTGTCTGTTTTTATTATACGAACAGCAGAACCTTCAGGTGCTTTATCTTTATCTAGCTTATCGGCTTGCTCATATAATTCGCCTGCCTTACGAGCTTTTGCAGCCGCTTTCTCACGTAAATTTTTATCTCTTGTTGATAAAACAGGCTGTCCAGGCACAATACCGGAAAGCATCTTCTCTGACTCTTTCATCAGTGCTTCTGCTTTTTTAATCAATACCTTTGATTTATCAACAGGTGCATTAGGGTCTATACCAACAGACTCTAATGCCTTGTTCATTGCTTCAAGCCCTTTAGATACTGGCTTTTTAGGTTTGGTTTTTTTCTTACCAGGATGTAATTTCTGCTTATAAGCAATAGGCTTTGTTGTGTCACCTTCTAACCACGTCCTAAACTCATCTATTCCCATTTCGGTAATAGCACCTTTACCGGTCCAGCCTTTTTCATAGTTCGAGTTATAAGCTTTAGTTGCACCCATCTTGGTATTGAACCCAAGCATTACCTTATGTTCATCAAATGATCCGTCTTTATTCACCTGGTCAACAATAAATACTTTCTCACCATTACCAATAAATACATCTACATGATCACCATCAGCGCCCTTGGTTTTCTTTATATAACCATAATGATGCTTTAATGCTGGCCATGCTTCATTGCGTTTTGATCCAGCTGGGTTTTCAATGGCAATATCAATGCCTTGAATGGTTACATGCCCCTTCTGGTAGTTACCCGCTTCTTTCTGTGCTTCAGTGGGTTCAGGAAGGTTATTTTTAGGAGAAGTAGCGGCTTCGTGCGCAACTTCATCAATGTCATTAACACTTACTTTTGATGGGTCGTATTTTTCAGATTCACCATAATCATTAATGGCCTCTTTTATGGCATCTTCTTGTTTATCATAATAGTTCGTAAGCTGCTTAACAGCTCCATCATCCTCCTGATACCAGGCACCCCACTTACCTTTACTATTTTCAAATATTTTTCCTGAATGCTTAGCAAGCAAATATCCATCTTTAACAATAAAGTGCGCTACTTGTTCAGGCCATAAATCTTTATCTACAGGGTATACTTTTGATTCACTGTTATTTTCTGCTTTTTTGCCCGGGTGCAACTTCTTCTTATTAGCATTTTGTTTATGATTGGCCATAAAAAATGCATAGGAAAAACCCTCAGGTGTTTCAGACCGTTTACCGCCATTCTTTTCTGCACTGCTCCACATCTTGTGCATTAATGAGCCTTTTGTTGGCTCTACATTCGCAGTAGGAAGATCTGTATTAAATTTACCCCATAGCAATGTTTTCTTAGTATAAGGGTCACCGTAGTTGTTTGGCTGAAGTATTAAAGTTGGTTCTGGAAGCCCGGTAAGTTTGCCAATGCGGGTTTTCCCACCGCCACCATTTGGGTTCTCAAGCGTGTAAAAATCTGGGTTTGTAAATTCAATAATCAAATCCGTCATCGAAACTAGTGCTTTAGTGTATTCAGTTGGCTTGCTGAAATACTGAGCCGCCTTGGGCCCAAACATCTTATTAACCATTTCCTTGTCATGCTTATCGTGTCGTTTTTTCCACCATTGCGATCCTGTAGATGTAAAACAAGTGCATGGAGGCTGAGCAATTACACCGACAACCTTTTTACCGGATTCTTCAATATCATTAAGATCACCAGTCGGAAAAAATTCTAATAGATCATCACCGAGCTTAATATCGTATTGAAGTATGGTATATCCAGCTCTGCGCCATGGTTCACTAATAGCCCCAGAAGCATCAAACAAAGAAATAATAACCTCGTTACTGTGATCCTCAGTCCTGCCTATCTCATCAGCCTTATCTTTCCATTGCTGAAGTATTTTCTCAGCTGCTGATTGATCAATATATTCTCCTGAATTTTTAATCGCATTTACGGTTTCACTTGGTTCAGGAAAATTAGCAACCTCAATATCCCAGTCTTCTTCTTTAGTTATATCAATTTCTTCGTTAGGGTCGGTTGGTAATTTATTGCTATCAGCTAACTCTTCATATATTGGATAAATTACAGACTCAGGCTTTCCGCGCAAAACTGCACGCTTTTCATCGATAGGGGTTTTTCTTGGTCCAGGTAACTTAGCCGCTTTATAGAGTGCATCAATTTGATTATCAGGTAGCTCATCAATAACGGCTTCGAATTCTTCCTGAGGATCTACCATAGCCCCAGACGCAGAAACGGCCCCTTTCGGAGCCGCTTCAGTTTCGCTAGTTGCTTTAGGTTTCTTTAAACCCGGATGTTTTTTATCAGGAGGGGAATCTTTACCGGTTTCTTCAATAACCTCTAAGGCTCGATCTTTGGAAAGTCCACGTTCACTGAGATCACCTTCGCGCCCTGACCTTGGGTTAGTGAGCTTAATTCCGCCTGGGTTACTTCCCTTCTTGGCTCGCTTCCCTTCTTGTTCGCGGTTACCTTTACTTTCGTTTGCTTTGATGTCTGCTGATTCATAACTGTCACCTATTCCGTAACTCATGCCAAAGCCGGTAATATTTACATCTAACCGTTCACCATCTGGCAATAACGTATCTATTTGCATTGTAGTCTTTTCTAAGTGCTTTTGCACCTTGGCAGACTGCGCCTTTAAATCTGCTTCATTCTCACTGCGTCCAGCAAACTCATCACCATTCAAATGATAGAAACGAACGGTATCAGTGTTGAATTTCTCAACTTCACTAGCAATAAGCTTTAAAATTTCATCGGTTGGATCATGGCCTAGCGTGTCATTAAAGAAACCAATACCATCACCATCCAATGCAGCGACATGATCCCAGCCTAATTCCGCGTCTTCTTCAAACGCAGTACGACCAGCAATTTTAGTTTTTGGATTTTCAAGGCGCTCTTTACGCAGTTTTTCTAATTCAGAATTTTTCTCATCAGCAGACATTGTATTAATGTCCTTACGATGATTAACATCTTCTCTTCGTTCGCCATATCGATGATCGTTAGCAACTGGCTTACTCTGCTCTCGACGACCAGAAGGCTTAACCTGCGCTACCGTAGCCTGCACATTATCAACAGCAGCCGCTATTTTCTGCTCTGTATCGACTTCAGATACACTTTCCGACATAACCGGTTCAGCTATATCGGAAACAGGCTCTACTTGCGCTTCAGCACCGACGAGTCCGGGCTTAACAGGTCTATCGTTTCGTTCGATTGCTGGTCCGGGCCCTGATCCGGCAATGGACGCAGAGTCGGGATGAACCCCGTTTCCTTGTCCTGTTTGATCCGCTCGCGCAGGGAGTCCAGCATTCGTTGTGTTTGCTCCGTTCTCATTTTGCTCTCCGGTTAAATCGTTGTTAATGACCTGAGCATATAACGCTTTCGCAATACCAGGTAAATCCGCATCAGTGCCATACATGCCTTCAAACAATGCTTCGGTTGCTTCGGCATTAATTTCACTGGCTTCATTATACAGTTCATAGAATGAACGGGTTTGACCATCCCACATAGGATCATAATTATTTTCAGCGTAAACCTCACCCGCATGTTCTGCAATGGTTTCCTCATACGCTTCATTAGGAACGAACTCGCCACGGGCAATTTTACGAAGATCTTGAGCCTCTTTACGTGCAGCTTGAACCGACTCTATATTCTCAAGATCAGTACGCTCACCCGTTGCTTGATCAAGTAACGATGTTATAACGCGAGACTGGCGAACACCCAATTTTTTACCGGCCAATGCTTGTTTAACAGCATTGTTTACATCTTTAACAGATATTTCTTCTTCCTGAAGTATAGTTTGAGCCCAATCCGGATTAAGACTAGGAGTACGTTTAAGTGGAACATTACCGCTATCACCTTCACCTCGTACAAAGTTTTCATCTGGTACAAGGGCAACACCTCCACCTTCAACAAAGTCCTGGCTTATCATGCTTTCAAGTGCATCACGATAAGTATCACGACCTAAGCGCGGATCCGTAAAGTTTTCAGGTAAACGCTCTTGCATAGTTCGACGAGCAGCCGCAGGGCTTTGCGCATCAATTGCATCTACCCGGGCAATAGCTTTACGATCACCTTCTTCTATTCCAAGGCTTTCATCATTGGCCAATTGATCTGCTTCAGCCTGTTCACGTTGCGCAGTTGTAGCCGCATTGCCTTCGCTATCCACTTCCATTACTGGCGCAGGTAAAGCCAGTGGCTCGCCTGTATCGGCTTCAGTTAAATCAATAGGTGAATCATTAGACTCAGTACCAAACACATCAGAATCAGCATCCAGTGGATCATTGCCTGGTTGATCTGGTTCAGGCTTATTCGTATTATCTTTTGGATCACGACGAGCCAACATTGCTGGGCCTTCGATGAATACGCCACCTACTTCACCAATGGCTTCAGCTGCAACATCACCTAACTCAGCATCACGACCAGAAACTTCAGTACCAACAAATTCACCACCCGCACCCAGCGCCATTTGCTGGCCTGTTTCTTTTGCTAAGGTTTTTAATTTATTTCCAACCGTTGCATCTAATATTTCTTCTAACGCACCGCCAGCAGTTTTAAATGATACCGCATCAAATAAACCTATAATTCCAGCACGAGTAGCCGCAGTTCCCCATGCATCATTATGGCTTTCACCTTCAAGGCGCAACTGAGCATAATCACTACCAAACTCATTTAAACCAGATACAGTACCACCACCCATTGCAGCGACTTTATTGCTACCACCCGCACCACGAATAGCCGCTACAGTTGCAATGGCTTCTAGCATCATTGGCATGCTTTGTATGGTTAAATCACCAACAACACCTAACGGATCATCAGCAACACCCTCACCAATCTCAAGAGCTTTATCTGTCAATGATCTATCGCCTTGTTGACGCATTACCTTTTCTAGCGCAGGTCGAGTAGCATTTTCATTTTGCTGGTCAATGCCAATCTGAACAAACTCAGCCGCATTATCCATATAGTTTTCTAAAGCCGCTTCAAGTTGAGCTTTTTCTTTTGGATTTTTATCAAAATATTCTGGCGTATATTTAGGTTGCTTATAAAGATCCGCAATGCCTGCAAACTCAGACATTTTCATACCATAATATGAACGCTGAACATTCTTTGCTGCAATACTGATATTATTTTCAAGACGACCTAAAAAGGTTCCGCCAGTCTTATCTTCAAAGTCTTTTTCGCCACGACTTAACGCAGGTTGCCCCAATGAAGGTATTTTGAAACCTTGATCTGTTTCTATTTCACCAGGCTTTTCATCATCAAAACTGGTAATAAATGGATCAGTCTTAGCATTTTCAATTGCTTCTGCCTTATCGCTTTCGGCAAATACATCATCATCACCCCAATTATCTGCTTCAGTTGCAATGGCTTTTGTTTCAGGCGCAGTAGAACCCCCTGAGAAAATTTCATCATCTTCCCAGGCTAAATCATTATTTTCAGGCATTTAGATTACTCTATTAGGCAATTACAGCTTTAGATTGTTTTCTACGCTTTGAATAACCGTCACGGTTGAGCGCGGCCACATCTTTAGGTTTTGAGCGATCAATTGCACCACGATTACTTGTTTGCTTTGACTCAGGAACAAATCGTTCAGGGTATTTATTCATCATGTCTTTAACACGCGCATCTATCTCAGCATCGGTTTTATTTTTAAGCTTTGGATTAGAGCGTAAAGACTGACGATACTCTTTTGATGTTAGTTTTTTCTGTTTGGTCTTATCTGTTTTTTTCTCACCAGCTTTACCTTTATTGTCTTTTTCAATCGCAGGTGCTTTAGCTGGCTTAAATTTAGTAACCGATTGATCAATAATAGATTGAAGAATTTGAGCGGTACGATCTTCAACAGACATACCCGCTTTCTCTAATGCGCCAGACTCTTCTTCACTCTTGGCAATTTTACTCGCTTCGCTACTGGCATTCTCAACCAGCATAGTCGCTTCCCTGAATTGCGCATTAATATTGCGTGTTTTTTCAGGGTTTGATTTATATAGCATGTCAGTCAATGTGGCAGTTGCAGCCGCCTTTGCATCATTGCCCTCTTCACCGAATGAGAAAACACCATTCTCAAACTTACCGCCATAAAAATTAGCCGCAAGTTTTGCTGATTGCTTTGAATATTCTGGGATCTTACCTTCAGCTTTAGTGCCAGCTTTTTTATTGCGACTTATTGCCATCCTGGAATTAGCATTAATATTAGCAACATCCACCTTACCTTTATTCTGAAGATCAATTTTATCAATATCGTGACCGCGATCACCTTTAAGCTTTTCGCCTGAAGCCTCTGCATCCAGTTGTTTCTGATAATCACCGAACACATCTTGCTTGCCCATGCGCATTAATAGCTTGCCAATATCACGCTTTTCAACGGGTTTAGATACCATCTTTCCAGACGCATCCGGACCTTCAGAAAAATACTTTCCATCACGCAAAACAATATTAGGCTTCATTCCTTCAGGGCTGTATTCATCCAGAAAGGCATTGGTCCCATCAAGATCACCACGCACCATAAAGCTATTCAGTGCTTCCTGACCTCTTTGAGCACGTACGCGATCCGCTTCATCACGATCATACTTAGTATCGGCACGTTCTTCAGTTACGCCTCTACGCTCAATAGCATGCGTCCTATCTTGTTGACCTTGAGCGTATTCAGTTTGTTTCTGGTCATATAACGTATCTTCTCGCTGAATACGTTTTTCACGATCTTCAGTATCACGCATAATCGCTACCGCATTATTAATGCCATCGAATAAACCAGTGGCTGCTATTGCATTATCTGTTCCGCTCATTAGTGAGTTCTCCGCGACAGTGCTTTTGGTGAAGAAGGTTTATGATGCTTGGCTAATAATCCATCAAAGAAGTCAGTGCCTTTTGCCATAACCACATCAACTGGAATAACGTATTCGCCATCAGTTAAACGCGCATCATAAGTATTGCCATCAGGTGAATCTATTTTGGCAGGAACTTTATCGTAACCTTCTGGGCCATTAACTTCACCGCCTGGATTGCCTCGCGTTAATACAGGGCCACCATCAGCAAAAGGAATTGGGCCACCCGGTATATCACCTTGGAAATTATTAGCCTGTTCATAAGTAAATTGACTGTTAACAGGTTGCGGCCTGAAAGCAGAATATATATTTGCACCTGCAGTAATGCCGCCACTAAGAGCTGATGCAGCACTCGCACTACTTTGATTCGCTAAACTAGTGTAACGATTAGCAGTTTGACCGTAGCCCGATGCCGCGCTATTCAATAATGAAGTAGCAGAAGATGGATTAACTGATGGGCGACCAGGTGACTGAGTTGCAGCACTCCCCACTGGGCTTCGACCTAAAGCAACTGATTTACGATTAAAGTTAGTATCTTCAACCCGATCTTTTTCATTTTCACGCGCAATATTCATTGAATTTGCTCGATTCGCTGCGCGTGAAAAACTTATTTGTTGCTCGTTAGCTTTGTAATTACCCGAGTCAGGACGAACACCTTTACGCTCTAATGCCCGTTCCGTCATTTTCTGATCACGATCATATTGCTGATCAACCGTATCAGCCGCATCACGAGCTACACGATCATATTGCCCTTCTATCCCATCCTGAGCATCTTGCGCATAACTTTCCTGCAATGGTCGATAGTAATCATTATAAACATTAAACTCTGTTTCGCCTCGACGCTGCGCCAGTTCCTGTGCATCGATACCAAGCTCTTGAGCTTCTAGCTCTAAAGGCAGTATTTGCTCTTCATATATTTCCCACTGATCTTCAGCAAGATCAAGTTCACGCCCTGAAATTTCAGCTTGTAAATCACCAGCCCTGTCTGCTGCGGCTCTATTTTTAGAGCCTTCACTACGGGCCGTATATGCGCCTACTACACCTACGCCCACTGTTGCTACTGCGGCTACTACTGCTGACATAATTCACCTTTTTTGTAAGCTAAATATGAAACCAACTTAATGGCTTGTCTATAATCTATTGTCACTTCTTCACCCGGTCCACCGCCAAGACACCCATTAATATTTTCAGTTGCAACAAGATAAATATTGCCATCTTCTGATGGAGACATTTTTGCATTTGGTTTTAATGAATGATTAACATAACGGCCTGCAGGAGTACGCATATTGTTAATTCTTGCAGGAGCCAGTATTGCTCCCGATTTTGCTGGTATGGTCAAAAAATACCCTTTACCCTCAATTGGCGAATCCGTTACCCGGTATGGGTGAACTGGCCCAGGCATTGGGCTTTGATCTGATTCGTTTTCAGTTAAGTTTCTCGCAACGTCAAGCGGGATACCCATTTCTTCCATGGCCATTTCATAATCAATTCGATGCGATTCAGCATCAGCTGTCAAAGCTGACATTTTTATTTGTTCACTTATCTGATAATTATCATCTTTCTTCAAATAAGTATCTTCCAGTTTGTCTATATCTGTTTCATCAGTTGCATGAACATTGTGAAAAACAATATCTTCAACAACATAAACTACTTTTCTACCGGGTTTGGCGACAAAAGTATAAGGCGCTGATAAAAGCGTTTTAGATCCATCATCATTTAATACAAGCATACTGCCTTGTAGTAAAATACAAAGATGATCCGTTTTATGATAGTGACCAATCGCAACTACACCCGCAGCAATTTTCGCTTCACGAATATAAACGCCTGGGCCAAAATGATGTGTAACTGGGCATTCTGCTTGAGGCATATCCAGCATTGCAGACTGCAGTAGATCTATTTTTTTATCCAGATGACTAATACTTTTTTCGTTATTTGATTTTATCTGCATTAGGCACTCCCGCATCAATCAAATCTTGAACTGTTGGACGCTTATCTTTAATACCCTTACTGCCATTTGCTGTTTCAATATTGTCTTTTAAAGCAAGCAAGAATTTCTTATGGGTCGGATCAGTTATGCTAAAAGGAACACCGCCAATCTGTAGCGTCTTTGCACTCATGCTCTTGCCAGTTCGCTCATTGTTTCAGCAATAAACGCCTCATGAATATCTATACCATTACCTGACAATTCAATCTCCCATGTATCAGAACGATAACCACCTGGGATACGAAACGGCTTTGAATTAACCAATTGCTTTTCAAACTTTAATACGCCATCAGCATACAACCTGAAGGTTGCTGATATTGATGAACCAATACCACTTGTTGCAGAAAAATAAGGTCCACCCGCTACGGTATACACTGCCGGAGAACATCCAGCAAAAGCGCCCGTATCACAAATATCCCCACTAGCTATTCCGCTATCAACAGCAGCCACCGCTGCATCTATCGCGGCCTGCATATCAGAAGCAAGCAAATCACCTTTTGAAGTGAATCGCACCAAACCCGCTTTAAACGTTATACGCCCCGGTGTAGTGAATGCTTTTGAAAGCCATTCAAAAGTTTCATAGTTACCCCCGTAACCAAATTGATAAATACTGCGTAAATCGGTATTGAAATAATAAAGAGAATCGCTAGTTAAATCTGAATAACAGGCCTTGGTTGTATAGCCTAATTCAGTGAATGTTGACTCAGGTTCTGACGGATCAAAGACAATACAACCAGACTCATTGCCCTGTTCACCTGCGCCACTATAAAAACCATAATATCGATCATCGTAAACACAAGCTGTAATGCTCGATGGATTAAACAAGCGCCAGTCAGTCTCTTTTAACCATCGACGTGTAATTATTTCAGCAGCTCCCGCCGTAGGCACATAAACCAAGCCATCAGGCGATGCATACATAGCACCATTTAAAATACTTACTATGCTACGTTTACTAATGCACGATTGAGATAAATCCAAACGGCTCTCAGTCATGCCAGCAGGATCAACACCAGTAACAGCATACGGCTTACCTACAGTGCCAACGATTAGTGTATTACCAATCGCTTCAATAGAAACAATCGTGTAATCGAGCGTTAATTCATAAGCGGCAGGATATGCATGAGGTGCATATGCAACCGAAAAAGATAAAACATTTTTATAAAAACCAACGGTAATCCCGCCAGCCATAACAGTAATACCTTTTAAATCTCCGTTAGGGCTTGACCAGGCCAAATCATCAACACCCGGTATATCTTCACCTAAATTTGCTTCTGTAACTGTGTCTGTGTACGTTGTTTGGGCAACTGGGATCTCAGCAACAAACTTAAATACACCTAATGATGTGCGATAAATTCGCTTCGTCATATTGCTTGTATTTATGGAGGCCTCACGCGTCCATGCGCCACCACTGGTATAAGCACCTGATGGAGCCAACTCAATAGAGAAATGCGTTGCATCTATACGAGTAATTTGAAGCGGCCCAACATCATTAAACACAACAGGTAAATTACCCGTTCCCACAATACCCGTTAGATCAGCATAATCGCCAGTTTCAAGAAAATGATTAGCTGTAGTTGTAAAAGTTGATTTTGAACCTGAAACGGTTATCGCACTAATAACGCCTGTATTTAAAGGAGCAACATCCATGTTAGAAATATCCCAGCTCGCTGCATCATCATGCGCGGCTACATACTCAGCCGATGCAACAGGTGGTCCCTCTTCACCCCATTCAGTAACATAGGTGTATGTATAGGATCGAGTCTCTGCTATTCCTGATGCACCACCGGTTATACCAATCGAAGGTGAAACCTCTGCAGCAGGCAGACCCAAACGATAAGAAGTTAATGGATAATCATTTCCTGATCCAGTTACCGCTAACAAACTGTTTGTAGATTTTGGATTGTATTGCCCGGTGTAATAAATTCGACCTTCATCATCAACATTCAAAGGTGATTGAGCAACATCAACATCTTCGCTCCAATGCAACCAATTACCATCTAAAGGAAAGATAGATAAAATTTCACCCAGCTTACTTGGGTTATCAATAATAACGCCACTACGAATAGAACGAAGTTCACGACTCCATAAATCAACATTACGCGCCTTCTGTGAATTAAAATCACCAAGTTGGCGCTTGGCATACCTTGGCGCAATACCCCGGAAATTATTAATTCGAATTAATGACATAATTAACTAATGAACCCGCTTAGTCACACTAAACATATTTAATCCGTAACCATCTTCCGTTTCAGGTAATGAGCTAACGTGTTCATAAGAATAAATATAACCTCCCTCATGATGCTCAAGCCTTACTACACCCAATGTATTTTGAATCGTCACTTCCGGGCTGTCTAAAACTGTCGGATGATAAGCCACGCCAATATGTGCCTGACAACCTGTTAGTAGTAATATGAATAAATATTTATACATAATAACCGACCAACGTTATTCTAATATTATCTAATGTTGCCACTTCATCAACTGACCAATCGAAATCGCTGTTGGAATCTAAATTAACCGTACACTCTGCTACTGCAACTGTATCCACAATACCGGCATTATATGCGTCACCGTATCCAACGACTCTTGTTGTATTGCTTTGCGCGAGAGCACTACCGGTTTTTCTAATGTAAGCTCTCGCAGAATTTATAACACTCGCTGAAAGAGTTATGGCATATATTTCAACTCTCAATATGGCTTTGGATGCCCCGGCAGCGGCAGCGGCCGCATAAACAACGGACATATCAAGCGTTGACCAACTTGTTACGCCAGGACTAGCACTCAGTATTAATAACGGTGTATCTAAAACAACCAAACCATAAATAGGCACACTGTCCACGGTAATGTCACCGGTTCCATTTCTGGTTAAAGCTAAATCGCCATTAGTTGTATCAGCTGTTAATGAATCCGTTACGACAGCTGGGCCTATCAAATTACCAATAACATCACCAGTAACATCCCCTGTTACATTACCTGTCAAGTTACCCGTAAATGTAGTTGCTACAAATTCAACAACGCCTGATATAATTTTAGAAGCCGCATCTAAAACAAGTGTCTTTAGCGCTGTTCCTGTACCTGGCGTAACATCGTTATAATCAAGCTCATAATGAGTCGCTGTTAAAGGAGAGAGCACATTAGGAAAGAAATAAGACTTCTCATGCGGATTTTGTAACACATAATTCGTACCATCATGAATAACATGCGCCATGCGTCCAGCAGTCAATGCTCCCGCATATGGATTAGATCCATCTATTAACTTAATGCTTGGCGGTGTTGCTAACCCACTAACCTGAAGAGTTGATGCGCCAGTATTGGTATTAACAACCAGAAACCAGAATTCTTGATTTTTTGCGTAAGAAGCAATAGCAGGAGTCGGTGTAATCACATACGCATTAGCAACACCCGTATCAACACCGCTTTTATAAGAGTTA
>Ga0209345_10001553_pt1 | contig 27105 bp, 25 predicted proteins | sample Cruoilmetagenom7_FD_187294 | JGI IMG/M metagenome (GOLD analysis project Ga0209345, IMG submission 187294) | Oil polluted marine microbial communities from Coal Oil Point, Santa Barbara, California, USA - Sample 7 (SPAdes) (version 2) | ecosystem: Environmental > Aquatic > Marine > Oil seeps ...
CACCCTACCCTCTCCCTTCAAGGGAGAGGGACTTTAGAGCTAGCCCCAAAATTACTGGTAACCGATTTTCCGCACTTATTTGTAACCCATGTTCCATTTTCGAGGTCTTGCCGTATCTGAGAATAACTGACTACACCCCGGATTTACCGCCGGCTGAGAGACAATTTCGTATCTGTCTTGAGACGATTGTAGTCAGTAGATTGGAACATGGGTTGTAATACTTGCTCTCCCTACCGCCCAAGCTCAAATGTAGTACCACCCGCCTCCCATCACCGCGATTGCGCATCTCGCCAAAACCGCCTCTTTCTCTTGGCTATTGTCTCTCATCCCCAGATAGATGCCATCCACGAAGAGATAGCCGAACCTTTGCCACTCCCGGGCAAGTAACTCCAACGGCTGACCCCGCAATTCCTCTTTTCCACCACTTTCGGACCCACTCTACCCAGTACCTTACATCGGGATGCCATCTGCTACCTTCGATAGTCTTGATTCTTGCTACACGGCAGAATCGCATGGGGAAGCAATTGTTATTCTCCCTTCTATTCCTTTTCTGATTTTCACCTCATTCATCTTCTGTCATCCCTTTTAAGTTGCTCTTCCATAGCCAATGAACGAACCAGGATTCGCCCAATCCGATTCATTCTGACCCATTGTGTATATATCATATGTACGATTCGGCCAACTCGAAATACCTTCTGGCACGAGCTAGAAGCCTTGTCTTTTCCTCTGCTGAGATATGGGGGTCATCGAGCTTGAAGCTCTCTACCTTACCTCGCACATAGGCACGATAGCACTTATAAAAATCGACTAGCTTCAAAAGCTCCTGGTCTTGCGACCTCTCTACATAAGCATCTACAAAGCGACCGGAAAGAAGGGGATGTTGGTGATAGTCAATATCCATGGCCAAAAAGGCAATCTCGGAGGCTACATCGCCGTATCTAAACCTATCATTGAATTCAATGCAATCATAGATGCAAATACCATCACTAAAGCAGATGTGGGCAGCATGAAGGTCTCCATGGCAATCCCTTATTCTACCCTGGCAAATCCTTTTGTCAAATAGAGAGGTGTTGTGGTGAATAAAGCCATCGGTATAAGCCTTGATAGTCCGGTATTGCTCCGGGGAGATAGAGGTACCAAGGTACTTTTCTGTTTGAGCAAAATTTTCCTCAGTATTGGCGCCTATTATATCCACACTCCCATAGCTACTTATTTGCTCCGATGTATCTGCCCGCTGATGAAACTCCACCAACTTCTCCGCCACCTGCCGTACCATCTCCTCAGATACCTGGTTTTTGTCGAGCAACACATCCATCATCCTCTCTTGGGGAAGCTGCTTCATTTTCACTGCATATTCAATGACCTCGCCTCTACCTTCAAGCTGAATTTCGTCTCCAGATTGAACTACAGGCACAACCTCTAAATACACCTGGGGACAAAGACGCCTATTTAGCTTTAGCTCCTGATAAGCAAAGAAGCGGCGTTTTTCTAAGCTAGTATAATCAAGATAGCCTAAATTTACCGGTTTTTTCACTTTATACACATAATCGCCAGTGAGAAAAACGAAGGACATCTGAGTCTGCACTAGCTCCACTTGGTGGCATGCATGGGGGTACACTTTGGGCTCAAGCAGTGCCTCAACTAGCGGTGGCAAATATGGCATGCGATTCCCCCTGAAACTTGCGGCAAAAAGAAACATAACTATGAGTCACAAAGAGATTGCTGAGAAAGCCCTTGTGACCTTTTTCAGCAAAACTACCCTTCCCTGCCCAAAGTTCAACCACCGCTGAAAACAAAGTTTTTCAGCGGTCTTATAAAGGCTTAAAGGCTAAAAAGGTGGCGGATTTTTCTCCTTCACCACGATGCAGGAATTCCACAGTGAGGGGGGTGCCAATCTTTATAGCTTCAGGCTTAGTAGTATCAACTCCCTCAATGCGAGAATCAATCCTCACGCCTTCCTCCAGTTCCACAACTCCAACGCAATAAGGATGCTCTCTCGAATAACCCTCTTGTATCATAAAAGGAGGACCAACAGCAATGCAGGTAAAGGCAATAAGCTTCCCTTTCCCCTTCATCTGAGCCCATTCCATTTCGCTGCCAAAACAGTTGATGCAGATAGGGCGAGGAGGCAAGAAGAGGGCACCACATTTCTTACACCTTGAGCCCATAAGCTTTCCTTGGTTGAGAAATTGCTCATAAGAAGCAGTAATAAAGGCTCTTTCCTCCATAGCTTTATCTCCTTTCAAGAATGTTAAATGTGCAAGTGCCTCCTGTACCTCCTAGGTTATGGGCGGCTCCAATGCGCAAATCCTTTATGGGGACTTGCCGCTCTTGAGCTTCACCCCTTAACTGTTTCCAGATTTCATATAATTGAGCCACGCCTGTGGCACCCACAGGGTGTCCTTTGCATTTGAGCCCTCCTGAAGTGTTGATGGGCTTTGGGCCAGTCCTTTCCGTCAGACCCTGTTCCACTGCTTTGTACCCTTCCCCCGGCTTGAAAAAGCCAAGATCCTCTATATGACAAATCTCAGCAACGGTGAAGCAATCATGTACCTCCGCAATTTGAATATCTTCTGGCTTAAGTCCTGCCATTTGGTAAGCCTCATTTGCTGCATATCTTGTGGCTTCAAAATAGGTGAGGGCCTCTTTAGTATGTAAGGGCCTGCCACTCCCCTGCCCTATGCCAGTGACATAGATAGGATTGGGAGTAAAGTCTTTAGCTATTTCCTCAGCTACCAATAACATACAGCTTGCCCCATCACTTATCGGGCAGCAGTCATAAAGCCTCATTGGCCAGGCAACCACAGGATTCACCTGAGGATCATGAAGGAAATCCCATTCGTCCTTCCAAGTCGGCACCGGCTCTCCCTTTTTCTTCGCCCGCTCCATCCTCGAGTTCATGATATCGAGAATAGAAGCATTAAATTGCGCCTTGGGGTTTAAGCGAGCATTACGATGATTTTTTATCGCTACCCTCATGAAATGCTCCGGCCTGGCTCCATATTTCTCCATATAAGCGGTAGCCGTAGCACCAAAAACCCCAGGGAAAGTAAATCCTACTCTCCCTTCATAGGACATGTCGGTTGCTAGAGCCAAGGCCTCGGTAACTCTTTCCGTGGATAGGCTCGTCATCTTCTCCACTCCGCCGACCAAAACAACATCATAAAATCCCGAGGCTATAGCGAAAACACCTTCCCTAAAGGCAAGGGCACTAGCAGCACAAGCACCTTCTGTCCTTGTTGCTGGTTTTGGTGTTAATCCTATCCAGTCGGCTATTATAGGACCCAGATGTACTTGATTTTCAAAAACATCGCTGGAGAAATTACCTAGATAAAGGGCATCGATATCCTTAATATCTAATCCTTTATCTACTGAAGACACCATCTCTTCAAAAGCTTCGACGAAAAAGTCTCTTTGGATTTTCTCCCTAAAAGCACCAAACTTCGACATCCCAGCACCTATTATAGCCACTCCCCTGCCGAGTTTCCTTCGCTTTTGCATTTCACACCTCCCTTAATCGGGTTTCCAATGCTCGGCGACATCCGCCACAAAAAGCTGCCTGCTTCTGATCAGTATCTGACAAGCTGTTGGAGAAATACATCACGCACTTCAAATCTTTACAGTGACCCAATCCATAAGTGTGCCCTAGCTCATGGATTGCCTCCTTGCCCGCTCTCTCCCTAAATAGGTTCTCATCCGGAGGGAAACCATAGCGCTCCTGCCTCAGCCGCCACAAAGAAATAACTGCCACCCCCAGGCTGGTACTGGCTTCACCAAAAACAAAATTAAGCCCCGGAGCATAGAGGTCAACATCAACAACGGCGAGGATGTTTTCTCCCTCTGACACCCCCAAGGCACACACCGCAGGCAGGAGGAGGGAGGAAAGGTGTTGTTTTCGCCTCGGGTTATAGGCTGAGTCTATCATTTCAACCGGGGGTTTTGTCTCCGCCGGCAAGGCAAAGGCTTGCTCTAGCCTTCCCTGTATCACCTCGAGGATTTGGCTATCAATATCACCTAAAGGTCTCAGGGTTATCTGCCCCAATTTGCCCCCTGCTCTAGCCAGCCTACTACCTCAGCCAAAACCTGGCGATGGTTTGATCGGGACACTTGGATCACATTGACCTTGGGGTGTTGCTTAATCTGATCAGCCCATGGGTATGAGGAAAGCATAATCGTGCCCAGGACCTTCTTTGGGCTTTGAAGTGCTTCCCAGACTGCCTGCCGAAAAGCAGAGGAGAATAACTCCATCTTGCCAATCTCATCAATAACCACTATATCACACCCTGTGATTGCCCGCCGCAGTGCCTCAACTCCCACTTTGTCCAAACTATCAATATCTACTCCATATTTACTTACTTGATAAGGGCTGTGAATATTGATGTGAGCCAGGATAGCCTTGTATCCATCTAAAGTTATTATCTCAAAGCCCTGCCTTGCCCCTTGACTTCGCATCTCCCGGGTATAAAAGCCTCCTGCCCTCCCCTTTACTGTGGCGATTGCTTCCTGGATAATACTAGTCTTGCCCACACCAGGAGCACCACTGAGAAGATAAGCCTGCTTCACATCGCCCGCCTTAGGGAATTACTGAACCAGCTTTTCAGCGTTGCTTGAGCTTCTTCTGTTTACGCCGGCGCTTAAGTGCCGCTACCCTCTTGGCCTTATTCATATTATGTAGCGTTTCCTCAACCTGGTAGATAGCTCGACCGAAAGCTCTAAAGCTCGCTCCGCCGCTTCAGGTGCAACAGACGCCAGCCCGCAAGAAGGAGTCAGCAATCCTTGTTCTATTAACTGCCTGAAATGGATGCCCTTCCTGGTAAAAGGTGCCATTGCCTCCTCCAGACGGTCGCCAAGACTGGCTACTGATTCCTTAGCTAAAGCCTCTTCCTCATTGGGAATGATCCCCCAAGCAATCGCCCCCCCCCGCTCAAGGAAAGCCTTCACCTCCGCAGGATAAAGACTGAACGGCCGCATATAGTTATAAGTATCAAAGCTCAAAATGTCAATAGGGAGGTTTAGCAAGAGCGGCCAGTCGGTATTCCCACAGCAGTGTATCCCCTTGATACCGCTGATGCCGCCTAAAACCTCACTCAAGAGTTTGCTCACCTGTTCGGGAAGAATGGGATCGAAGGCGGAGCCTAAGGAAGCCAGGTAAGGCTCATCGACGAAAATGATAGTAGTAGCACAGAGCTGACTTAAGGCCTTCTCTTGCCAAGCAGCTTTTAGCCGCAGATGTTTGGCTACAGCGTCACTGAGGACATCATCATAAACTATAGGACGATATTCCCGGTCAGTAACTGAGAGTCCCCAGCTAATAGGTCCAGTCAGTTGTCCTTTGACCACATCTGAGGCGCCTATCCCGGCAGAGAGAAAAGTATGAAGTCCCGCTGCATAATCAGGAGTAATAGCATACGAGTCGCTCTTATTCTCCAAATAAGCAGAATAAAGCTGTTCTAGCTCTGAGGTGAAATGCGGAGAACGGTCTATATAGATATGCTCACCCTCTATTACCGCCCCGGGAAAACCTTGGCTAAACTGGATATACATGTTTTCCACAAAGGAACGCTTGGGCAGTTGAGGCCAGGCAGGGATAGCATGAAGATAACTGAACACAAGGCGACATGCCTCTTGTGCCTTAGTATGGGGCATACTCCCTATAGCAGTAGGTAAACAACCAAGCCCAAGCTTTGGTGACATCGATCCCATTTCGGATTCCCCCAATTATACCAAATTTGAATTGCCATCTCCACTTGATTCTGTGATTCCCCCCTAGCGATAAGCTAAGCCCTGTTCTTTTTGCCTACCTTGTGGTAAACTAACCAAGAGCAGGCTGTTTTTCAGTCTTGGCAGAGATGTTTATGGCTCTTATAATTTCTGGCTATGGCTGGTTAAATGTTATTTGGGGGGTATGATGGCAGAAATCGATTTAGAAGAACTTCGCAAGAATATTGCTGATAAAGTAGGTAGGATTCCAGTAAGTGTTGTGCTGACCCCTGATGGGGAGACTATAGAGGTCACCTATAAAGCTACCGCCCACCTAAGTACTCAGCAAGAGGGACTGACCAGAATAGTTGTTTTGAGAAAGACAGGTAAGAAAACAGCCTTAAAGAAGGTTTGACCTTCGGCGGCAATAGAACTAAAAAATGGAATGAGAGAGGGGCATAATCCTCTCAATATTTTTGCTTTGCATGGTGTAGCCAGAAAGGGCTTTTTGTATTTCATGGCTCGCTAGTAAGTGTCTGCCGCAAGGATGTTGTAGGTATATCCGCTATTATCTCCGGCTGCCATGTCGATATAACCGCATGAATGCTTATCAATCTACAGTCACTGTTCCGAAAATAGAATTTTCATTGTCCGTGGTGCCAATAATTGGCATGGTAGATTGCGAGGGGCGTGTGAGCCAAAGCCCAGGCGAAGCGAAGGGGATGAAGAGATTCCAGTGGTAACTCCTGGAGTATTAACAACGAGATTGCTTCGCTTGCAACGAGAGTGAGAGATAGGGCGGTGTCAGGTTTCCCGGCAAGAGGAGAGTATAAACCAATTTGCAAAGAGCTATAAAGGCCATAAAGGCTAATTGGAGGTGAGGGATGGTAACAGGAGCTACGGCGCCAGGGAAGAAAAGCCTGCAAACCACCTTAGAGATAAGCCGAGCAGTAAAAGCTTACTATGGCGGTGTTCAGGCAGCAAAACAAGAGGGCAAGCCAATAGTCTGGTCCTACGGCTTAATTCCTCGGGAGATATTTCATGCTGTGGGTGCACCGGTAATATATCTAGAACACTTGCCGCTGCTGATATCGACCAAACAGCTATCAGGCCACTACTGCGAAATAGCTGAAGAAGAGGGCTTTTCCCGGGATGTTTGCGCATTTCATCGCTGTTTTATTGGCTGTGCCGCTGAGGAGGAGAAGCATCCCTATTTGGCCAAGTTTTGGGCACCACCAGATCTCATAGTAGCCAGCAACCTCCCCTGTATGTCGGAATCGAAATCCTTCTTATATGCAGCCAACCACTTCAATTGCCCCTACTTCTTCATTGATGCCCCCATAAATATCTGGGGGAAAGAGATCCCTGACTATGCGGTAGAGTATTACGCTGGCCAGCTAGGAGAGGCACTCGATTTTCTGGGGGGGTATGGGTATAGATTGGACTGGGCAAAGCTTAAGGAGGCAGTGGCACTTTCCCGCCGTTTGGTTTATCTATGGCAGGAGATCGATGGATATAGAAAAGCCATCCCTGCCCCGATGGGGGTAGTTGATGGACTTACCTGTGCTTTCCCCCTGATTCAACTTCCGGGGACCAAATTCGGTGTTGAGCTTTATGAACGGTTACGCGATGAGATTAAGGAGCGAGTGGAGAATAAGATCGGCGTTCTTGAGGAGGAAAAGCTCCGGTTATTGTGGATGGGGGTGCCGCCGTTTTACAACGTGGGATTGTTGAACTATCCGGAACAATATGGTGCCATTGTGGTAAAAAGCTTTGTGGAGTATCTTGCTGGCGGAGCATTTGATCCGGCGATTATGGATCCTGAGAAACCCTTGGAAAGTTTGGCTACCAAGGCCCTTGTCGATATCGTTAACCCCACTTATAAGAATATGATCGATTTCGATGTCCAGATAGCCAAAGATTTCAGCATCGATGGCCAAATAGCCCTGGTCAAGCGTAGCTGCGGACTTATACCCGCGGCGCTTAGATTAGTCAAGGACGCCGTATACCAGGAGGTTGGCATTCCTACCACTATCTTCGACCTCGATGGCATGGACCTAAGAGAGTATGACGATGCCGCTACCAAAGCTAATATCGACGCGTTCATCGAGACATTACTGGCCAGCAAGAGGAGAGGTTAAATGAATACAATCGATACTATGCGAGATACATTACATAACCCGGAGCAACTTGTGGCTGATTGGAAGGCACAAGGCAAAAAGATAGTAGGGTATAGATGTATATATGTGCCAGAGGAGATAATCTGGGCCGCCGGAATGTGGCCCTATCCTATTTTCGGCACTCCAGAAGCCATAACTCAAGCCGACTCCTATTTCCAGCCCTGCACCTGCGAGTTCATTCGCAATATATTCGACCATGCCCTGGATGGCAAATTTAATTTCCTCGACGGCTTAGTATTATGTAATACTTGTGATGCTGTCCGCCACCTGTACGATATGTGGATCACTTATATTAAAGTCCCTGACTGTCATATTATCAATAATCCCCAAAAGATGTATGACGAGAGTGGCTACAAGTATTATTGCGTCGAGCTAAAAAGGTTCAAATCTGAGATGGAGAATCTCTCCGGAAATGGCATCAGCGATGAGTCACTACAAAGTGCCATAAACCTCCATAATCAGACCAGGGGCTTACTGAAAGAGCTATACTCATTGAGGAAGAAAGACCCACCCCTTATTTCCGGGGGGGAGGCACTGGATATTGTTATGGCCAGTATGTTAATGCCCAAGGATAAGTGTAACCAGCAACTTCAGCAATTAATAGCCGAAGTTAAGACTAGAGAATCTCCCAAAACCCGTGGGCCAAGGATTTTAATTACCGGCAGCATCATTGATGATCCTACTCTAATTCAACTGGTTGAGGAAGTAGGCGGGGTGGTGGTTGCCGATGATTTATGCACCACCACAAAATACTTTTGGCAGGAGGTAGGCCAAAATAAAGACCCGTTGGATGCCCTCTCGAGGTATAATACCGAAAGATGCCTCTGCTCTTGTATGCATCCGCCGGAGAGAAGGTTTGATTACTTGTGGGAACTTATCGAAGAGTTTGGAGCTAATGGCGTCATCTATTTCAACCTGAAATATTGCCACCCATTTCTGTATGAGGCAGCGCTGTTTCGAGAAAAACTCGCCGCGAAAGATATCCCCACATTGATACTGGAGGTAGACCATAGCCTCTCAGGACTAGGTCAGTTAAGAACCAGGATTCAAGCCTTCATCGAGATGCTGTAAAGGAGGCAACATGATAACCGGCGGCATAGATGTAGGTTCGCTAACTGCTAAGGCTGTGATCCTGGAAAACGGCAAGATTCTATCCTCAAGCCTATCGCTTACCGGAGACAGCAGCAATGAGGCGGCCATTAAAGTTATGGAGGAAGCGATAAAGAAAGCAGGATTATCTTCAGGCTCAGTACAATACATAGTTTCTACCGGAGCGGGGAAGAAAGAGGTCGCCCTTACCTCTGAGCAAGCAACCGAAGTGATGTGTGATGCTAAAGGGGCTCAGCTCCTCTACCCCCAAGTGGGCGGGGTGATTGACATCGGCGCTGAAAGTTGCCGGGTGATAAAGTGCGATCAAGGTAATGTAGTCGATTTTGCTATGAATGACAAATGTGCTGCGGGAACAGGCATTTTTCTTGATGCCATGGCCAAGGCGTTAGAGGTGAAACCAGAGGAGATGGGAGAACTTTCCCTCAAATCAACCCAAAATATTAACATCACCTCTATGTGTGCTGTCTTTGCTGAGTCCGAGGTAGTGTCATTAATTCATCGCAAAGTGGACAAGGTGGATATCTTGAAGGGAATTCATAAATCAATTGCCACCAGAGTGTACGGGTTAGCCAATAGGATACGTATCGAAGGAGACGCGGTAGTTATTGGCGGGATTGCCAAAAATGTAGGGGTGATCGCCTTTTTAGAGGAGATGATGAAGCGTAAAGTAGTTGTGCCTCGAGATCCTCAAATTGTTGGCGCTTTAGGTGCAGCTATTATCGCTAGAGAAAGGGTGATGGCAAAATGATAACTGCGGGAGTGGATATTGGCTCACTGACAGGCAAAACCCTAATTTTGTCAGATAATAGTATCCTAGCTTGGAGCCTAATACCCACTGGGGCTAATAGTGCCGAGACAGCCACCAGGGCTACAGATTTAGCACTGAAAAAGGCAAATATATCCCTCGACAACATCGACTACATAGTATCAACCGGTTATGGCAGGGTGGTGGTTCCTTTTGCTCATAAGAACATCACTGAAATATCCTGTCATGCCAAAGGGGCACATTGGTTTCTCCCCCAGGTGCGGACGATACTAGATATGGGAGGCCAGGATTGCAAAGCAATAAGGTGTGATGCCACCGGAAAGGTGACCGACTTTGCCATGAATGATAAATGTGCCGCTGGTGCTGGCAGATCTATGGAAATTATGGCTGAGCTACTCGCCATACCGCTTGCCGATTTAGGCCAGAATTCACTCGAGTTAGTAAATGGTGAAGTGGCCATTAGTAGCACCTGTGTTGTTTTCGCTCGCTCTGAGGTCTTGGGCTATCTTCGCCACGGGATGCATAAAAATGATATCTTAGCCGGGGCCTGCGAGGCATTGGCCAGTAGAGTTTACACCCTATTAAAGAGGGTAGGGACAGAGAAAGAGTTTGTTATCAGCGGAGGCATCGCTAAGAACATTGGCGTGGTCGAACGGTTGGAGGAAAAGATCGGGCTAAAAGCCAATATAGCCTTTGAACCTCAGATAGTGGGGGCACTAGGTGCGGCGCTCTTCGCCCAGGAGATACTGGCCAAACAACCAAAGTAACCCGAAGTATAAGCCTTTTTCATAATATATGAAACCTTAATTTTTTTTGTACAGATTTTTTCATAATATATAAAACCTAATCAAATTTCTTTCATAATATATAGAACTAGAGCCTGACACATTATCGATCATGAGAGGAAAAAAGAGAACCATACAGATAAAGAAGACGGCGATAGAAGAAGAGCTTTTAAAACTGACGAAAAAGGAGAGGGATCCCAGAATAAAAGAGAGGTTGATCTTCATTCTTAATCTCTATCATGGCGATTCCCCACAGAAAGCGGGAAAGAGGGTAGGAGTAGCCAAATCTACTGCCTACGCCTGGCTAAGGCGGTGGAATGAAGGAGGTTATCAAGCATTAGCACCAAATTTCAAAGGAGGGGCCCCAACTAAGCTTACCGAGGAACAATTTGAGGAAATTCGTAATCAGATTTCAGACGATGGGGAATGGACAGTGAACAAGATAAGAGAGGAGATAAAAGCAAGATTTGGTGTTGCTTATAGCCCTTCTCAGGCATGGAAGATTGCGCGGTGGAAATTTGGCTTGAAATATAGTAAACTCTCCTCTAAGAGCCTTTCTAAAAACACTTGAGAATTTAGATCTCAACTTATGCCCACTATGGGTCTATAAGTTTGCCAACGATCTCTCAAAGCTAAATAATCTCTGCCAACTGAGGCAGGGGGTTGACAAAAACTTGAATAAGTAGTAAAAATTTAGCAACAAGCTGAAAATAGTAAGTTTAGCAAAGTTAGGAGGAAGCAAAAATGGCAAAAGGGGGAATTATTGCTGCCTTAGATGTGGGCACAACTAAGGTCTGCAGCATACTTGCTAGCTTGACTGATAATAATAGGATGCAAATCCTAGGCGTAGGTGTTGCGCCATCTAGAGGAATGAGCAAGGGATTAGTAGTCAACCTTGATGAAACCAGGGAATCGATTCGAGAGTCGGTGCGGCAAGCAGAACTTGTCAGCGGGACTAGGATGGTGTCAGCTTACATCGGTGTTACTGGCAAACATGTGAGCTCGATTAACAACAGGGGTGTGGTAGCCATCTCCCGTGGTGATCGGCTAGTTCGGTCTAGTGACCTCGAACGAGTGCTTGAATCAGCTCGCTCAGTTACTATCCCCGGTGATAGGAAAGTGCTTCATGTAATCCCGCGGCAATATATCCTCGATGGTCATCCGGGGATTAAAGACCCAGTGGGGATGCATGGTTTCAAACTTGATGTCGAGACCCATGTTGTTACTGCTGCTATGGCCTCAGTTCGGAACCTGGTTAAATGTGTTGACGAAGCAGGCCTCGAGGTGGCTGATATTGTTCTTGAGCCTCTTGCTGCCAGCGAGGCAGTGCTCGACCCAGATGAGAAGGAGGCAGGGGTTATCCTTTGCGATATCGGCGGTGGTACCACAGATGTTGCTGTGTTTAGGGGAGGGAGCATTTGGTATACGTCTGTCTTGCCTATAGGAGGTTATCAGGTCACTCGGGATATCGCTATCGGTTTAGGCATCCCCTTTGATACCGCCGAAGAGATAAAGAAGAGATATGGGAATGTCGCCCCCAGCGAAATGGCTGGTCAAGATTTTGGCACAGACAGCCTTGAAGTGAAAACAGATAATGGTTATGTTATTGCTTCCCGGGATTTGAGCTATATCATCAAGGCAAGAATTGAGGAGACTTTAAGAATGATCCTGGCTGGATTACCCCCGGCTGGTGAGTATGGGGTAATAGCCCCCAGCGGGTTGGTACTCATTGGTGGTACAGCTAACTTACCCGGTATAGAGGCCTTCGCCCAGGAGGTATCGGGGCTTGAAGCACGAGTAGGAATACCTCAGGACATATATGGCCTTACTGAGGCTCTCTATAATCCTGCATATGCCACTGGTGTTGGCCTTCTGCTTTGGGCAACAAAGCGGCAAGTTGCTGGATACGCTGAAAGTCAGGCAAAGAAGGGTAACGTCTTTACACGCTTCTTCACCGAAGTTGGAAGGCTATTTGGCCAAGGTTAGCCAGCTATCCCTGAAAAAGTCCATTTTTCAGGAGCATCAGGTTTGTTTGGTTGCTCTGGGGGGTTTTGTGAAAAAGGTGGAATTTTGAAGGGGAGCTAGGTAGAGCAAACGAATTTGTTAAACCCGACTTTGACAGCAGCATATCTGAGGGGGATGCCCCAAAGGTATGGAGTGTAAAAATTTGAACGGCATTTTAGGATACTCAAGAGGCGGTCTCAAACTTTGGTTAAACCTAAAATCAAAAAGGGAGGGGAAAGGAAATTGGCTAAGACAACATTTAGTCCCAATCCGACGAAGATAAAAGCTATTGGTGTAGGCGGGGGTGGATGCAATGCTATTAACCGCATGGTTCGAGCTAACATTCAGCAAGTAGAGTTTATTGGAGTGAATACTGATGCCCAAGCTTTAAGCTTGTGTGAGGCACCCATCAGGCTTCAAATTGGGGAGAAGATAACTAAAGGCTTGGGTACTGGCGGTGACCACAATATAGGGCAAAAGGCAGCGGAGGAAAGTCGAGACGAGATCCGCCAGCATGGCAGCACTGCCGATATGATATTTGTTACCTGTGGCATGGGAGGAGGCACCGGGACCGGGGCAGCTCCCCTCATTGCCGGATTGAGTAGAGAGAGCGGGGCTCTTACCATCGGGATAGTTACTCGGCCGTTTAACTTTGAAGGGGTGCATCGCGCTAGTGTAGCCGAAGAAGGTATTAGACGGCTTAATGAGAAAGTGGACACCCTGATCGTTATCCCCAACGATCGTCTGCTGTCCCTTTGCGATCGCAAGATGAATATTGACAATGCCTTTAAAATGGCTGATGACATCTTGCGTCACGGGGTAGAGGCTATTTCTGAAGTTATTACTGTTCCTGGATTAGTTAACCTTGACTTCGCTGATGTCCGTACAGTGATGAAAGGTGCTGGTCCTGCCTGGCTATCTATCGGCCAGGGAAGAGGTCACAACCGAGCAGTAGATGCTGCCAGATCAGCTATTGCTAGCCCTCTACTCGAAGTTTCTATTGACGGGGCAACGGGGGTCTTGTTTTATATTAGCGGGGGACAGAGTCTCACACTTCAAGAGGTTAACGAGGCTGCTGAAGTCATCGGCAAGGCGGTAGATCCAGGGGCTAATATCATCTTTGGGGTGACTCTCGATTCTGAGGCAGAAGATGAAGAGATGAATATCATCCTTATTGCTACCGGGTTTAGTCGCGGGGTTAAGCCCCTTACCCCTACCAAAGAGGAGAAACGCAAACTTCTCAAGAACCTCGAAGATGAGAGTGCCCTGGATATCCCCACCTTCTTGCGTCATCCCTCCGTCGTGCGCCGAGCTGAGACTCCTGTAGTGGCAGCGAGGTCTATTGCCCCCCTGCCTGGTTCGAGGTCTTAAAAAGATAAAAGGTGCCCTCTTATGAGACTGGCTATGCTCTCAACGAAGATCAGCGGGAGAAGAGGCCTCGACTTCTTGCCTGACTGATATGACGGCAAACATAAGGGGAGAGATAGCAAGGGGGAGGTATGGATATTTTAGAGCAAACTAAAGGGGAGGATAGAATGGAAAGGATAAGGTCAAGGGTGGCGCTATATCTGGCTACTGCAGCAGTGTTATTGGCTATAGCTGCTATATTCCTTCCTATTGCTCAACCGGGGCCACAGGGTCTGATGGGCCCTGAAGGACCAGTGGGAGCTCCCGGACATGCCGGGGATCCCGGCCTGATGGGGCCTCCCGGACATGCCGGGGATCCCGGCCTGATGGGGCCTCCCGGACATGCCGGAGATCCCGGTTCAGCTATGCATTTCTCCATGGAAAGGGAGGAATTTTCTCTCCAGCCACAAGGATATGACGCCGGATGGTATCTGGATAAGAAGATTCATGTTGACCAGGGTGATTTAGTAGAGGGTTATGTCAGTTCGCCGGCTGTGGTTGCTGGCAGGTGTGATCTAGCCATAAGTGGGCCAGAGTCTCCCATTCGCCGTTACTCACGCTTCGACATCAATCCGGGTATTGATTTTTCCTTTGTCGCTGACACTTCGGGAGAGTATGTGTTGAGTCTAAGTAATGCCTCAAACCATCCGCAGCAGGGAACACTAGTGTATTGGATAATTAAGAAATAGGCCTAATTCTGTCTCTTAGCTTCTATGGCAGATCTTACTATCATCCCGAATTGCCCCAGGGATAGTGTTCCTATGTCTTCGCCATTACGCAAGCGAAGTGAGATGGTAGAGGTGGTCTGTTCTCTATCACCGACCACTATCATGTAGGGAATCTTCTGTAATTGTGCCTCACGTATCTTGAGGTTCATCCTTTCAGACCGGCTATCAACCTGGATGCGTAGGCCTTGGGCTCTAAGCTCAGCCGCCACTTTTTGGGCGTAATCTAGATGTCGATCCGCTATGGGGACAATTGCCACTTGAATAGGGGCAAGCCATACTGGAAAGGCACCACCATAATGTTCAATAAGGCAGGCAAAGAATCTCTCCATGCTGCCCAAAACAGTGCGATGGATCATAGCCACTAAATGTTCTTGGCCATCCTCTCCTACATAGGTAACCTGAAAACGCTGTGGAAGGTTGAAGTCAACTTGAATGGTAGGACCTTGCCACGCCCGACCTAAAGCATCCTTGAGCTTAATATCTATTTTGGGTCCATAAAATACCCCTGCTCCGGGATCCATCTCATAAGGCAACTGGAGACGGTCCATAGCCTCCTGGAGAGTCTCGGTAGCCTTGTCCCAATTCTCAATAGTGCCGGCATATTTTCCCGGGCGGGTAGAGAGAAGAACTTCATATTCATCAAAGCCAAAGGTATGCATCATGAAACGGGCAAACTCCAATACTCCCACTACCTCATCTTCAAGCTGCCCAGGGCGGCAAAAGATATGGGCATCGTCTTGGGTGAATCCTCTAACCCGTGCTAACCCATGTAATACGCCAGAGCGCTCATAACGGTAGACAGTGCCCAATTCTGCCCAGCGCAAGGGCAGCTCTCGGTAACTACGGAGCTTAGTTTTGTATATCAGGATATGCCCAGGACAATTCATCGGCTTGACAATGTATTCTTGTCCCTCCATCTCCATAGGGGGATAGAGGTAGTCGCGGTACATCTCCCAATGCCCGCTAGCCTTCCACAGGTCGGCCTTAAAAATGTGAGGGGTGTACACAAGGTCATAGCCCCGTTTGAAGTGCTCTTCCTTCCAGAAGTCCTCAATGAGACAGCGCACCACAGCTCCCTTAGGGTGCCAGTGAATCAGTCCTGCTCCAGCTTCTTGGTGAATGCTGAACAGGTCAAGCTCCTTGCCCAGTCTTCTATGGTCACGCTTAGCTGCCTCCTCAACTCTACCAAGGTAGGCAGCCAGCTCTTCGGAAGTTTGAAATGCTGTGCCATATATTCGCTGTAACATAGGCTGCGACTCATCCCCACGCCAATAGGCGCCAGCAATACTCAACAACTTGAAGTTTTTGATCTCAGCTGTAGAGCCTACATGAGGACCACGACATAGATCGACAAAGGAACCTTGGCGATAGATACCGACTCTCTCGTCAGGAAGCTCATCAATCAATTCCAGCTTATAATGTTGGGAGATAAAAATCTGGCGCGCCTTCTGTTTATCTACCTCCTCGCGGATGAAAGGCACATCAGCAGCTATAATCTGCCTCATCTGTTGTTCGATGATGAGTAGGTCATCGGGGGTAAGCGAGCGAGGTAATTCGAAATCATAGTAAAACCCATCCTCAATGGCAGGGCCGATACCTAATTTAGCCTCAGGGAAAAGGGAGAGGACGGCTTGAGCCATAACATGAGCTGCTGAATGACGCATTATCTGTTGGCTTTTATCATCAGGGTGGCTCACTGATAATTCCTTTTGGTGGGCAGTACTGGATTTGAACCAGTGACCTCTGCGATGTCAACGCAGCACTCTTACCACTGAGCTAACCGCCCCCTGCTTTACAGTTTAAAGTATAATCGGGGCTCTTTCAATTAGCAAGCCGCCTTCCCCCCGCCAAAGGAGTGTGATAAAATAGCGTATATTGGTATTTCTTGCGGAGACTAGGCTTTGAGCCAGAGAATTTTTATTGGGGTAGCTTGGCCGTATGCCAATGGTTCGTTGCATTTAGGGCATATTGCTGGGGCTTACCTTCCCGCAGATATCTTTGCCCGCTACCATCGACTTAAAGGTAATGAGGTGTTAATGGTCTCCGGCAGCGATCAGCATGGTACGCCGATTACCCTGCGTGCTGAGCAAGAGGGTAGGAAGCCCCAAGAGATAGCAGATAAGTACCATCAGGAATTTCTTGATTGCTGGCACCGGCTGGGTATCAGCTTTGATCTGTTTACTACTACTAGCACCCCAAATCATATTCAAGTGGCTCAAGATTTCTTCCTCGCTTTGCTCAACAAGGGCTATATCTACCGAGACTTCATGTCACTGCTTTATTGCCCCTCTTGCCAACGCTACCTGCCGGATCGCTATGTGGAAGGCACTTGCCCTTATTGTTACTTCGGGGGGGCAAGGGGGGATCAATGCGATAAATGCGGCAAGCCTTTCGGCCCTTTAGAATTGCTCGAACCTCGCTGTTCCCTTTGCGGCAGCACACCACAGATTAAAAGCTCAGAACATTTCTTCCTTCGACTGAGTGCTTTTCAGGATGAGCTCCTCTCTTGGGCAAGACAACAGACCCACTGGAGGCAAAATGTACTTAATTTTACCACCCGACTTCTTGAGGAGGTAAAAGACCGGGCTATTACCCGCGATATCGACTGGGGGGTTCCTATCCCTCAACCCGGATTTGATGATAAGCGGCTTTATGTCTGGTTTGAGGCGGTGATTGGCTATCTCTCGGCAAGCAAGGAGTGGGCTCATCTTATTGGCGATAATGAGAGGTGGCGTCTTTTTTGGCAAGGGGAGGCTAAGAGTTATTACTTTATTGGCAAGGATAACATCAATTTCCACACCATTATTTGGCCGGCAATGTTAATCGGATATGGCGAGCTCGATCTCCCTTATGATGTTCCCGCCAATGAGTTCCTCACTCTGGAGGGGAAGCAACTCTCCACTAGCCGTAACTGGGCAGTTTGGTTACCCGATTATCTGGAACATTATGATCCTGACCCCTTACGGTATTTCCTTTCGGCAAATATGCCCGAAGTAGGGGATACCGATTTCTCTTGGCAGGAGTTCGTGCGCCGCAACAATGATGAACTAGTGGCTACCTACGGGAACTTGGTACATCGGGTCCTCACCTTTATCCAGCGCAACTTCCAAAGCTCGGTGCCTATACCTGGCGAGTTTGACGAGTCAAGTGAGGTCCTTCTCCATAAAGCCGAAGTTACTCTTAATAGCGTAGATGCCTGCCTTAATAACTGCCGTTTCAGAGAGGGGATCAAGGCGGCAATGTCTCTGGCCCAAGAGGGGAACCGCTACCTTGAACAGAAATCCCCGTGGAAGAGGATCAAAGAGGATCGACAGGCTTGCGCCACTACCCTTTACGTCTCTCTCATAGTGATCTCTTGCCTTAAGACCGTGTTATGCCCTTTTCTGCCCTTCAGCTCGCAAAAGCTCCATAACCTTCTTGGGTTTAGCGGAAGGGTTGAACAGATGGGGTGGACTATTCAGCCCCTCACCCCGGGGCAAAAGCTACCCCCGGCAGAACCTTTATTCCACAAGCTGGACGAGAGCACAGTGACCAAGGAGGCTCTCCAGCTAAAAGCTGCCATTGAAAAATGATCTCTCCATCACTTGCTTCAATCTATGAACCTATCCAACAGGAGTTGCTCCAGGTTGAGGAAAACCTGAGGCAAGTGACCAAGGTTGACTCTCCTTATTTAGCCAAACCATTGCATCATGTTCTAAGCAACGGGGGTAAGCGGATTCGCCCCGCACTCACCTTGCTGGCGGGAAAATTTTACCACTACAACCTTAAGCTATTACTCCCCATAGCAACGGCAGTGGAACTGCTACATACTGCCACCTTAGTTCACGATGATACTATCGATAATTCCCCCCAGCGGCGGGGCAAACCTACACTGAATAGCCTGTGGGACAATTCTACCGCTATACTTTTGGGTGATTATCTCTTCGCCACCTCAGCTTATGTAGCCTCGCAGACGAGGAACCTCAGGGTGATGAGACTTTTTGCTCATACCCTTATGAGTATATGCAGTGGCGAGCTTGATGAGACCTCCAGCGCCTTCGATTTAAGTCAGCTCCGCACTCACTATTACTGGAGGATTGGCAATAAAACTGCCTCCCTGTTCTCTCTGGCAGCCCAGTCGGGGGCTATCTTGAGTAAGGCACCGAAGGAGGTAGTGCAAGCGCTTAGAGATTATAGCTATAATCTGGGGATGGGGTTTCAAATTGTGGACGATATCTTTGATTTTGAGGCTGAAGGAGAGGAGATAGGCAAACCAGTAGGTAGTGACCTGCTTCGCGGTGTCCTTACCTTGCCGACAATAGTTTTTTTGGAGTCTCACCCCGAAGGCGACTCGGTAAAGGGGATATCTGATCTCCATGATAACCTAGATAAGCTAAACTTGGTGGTGGGAAAAATTCGTCAGCCGTCTAATATTGCCCAATGCTATGCTATTGCGGCCCAGTTTTGCTCCCAGGGGTGTTCCGCTCTAAATGCCTTGCCTCAGAATAGCGTCCATCAAGCATTGGTCGGCTTGGCGGATTATGTCATCACCCGCAGAAGATAAAAAGAATAGATGTCAACTATAGGGGTAATAATCTTAGCCCATGGTAGTCGCTATGATCAAGACTTCACCGCCAAGATGGAGGAGATCGCCCAACAGATAGGAGAACGGCTTGGTAGAGGTATAGTGGTGGAATGGGCAGCGTTTCAATTCAATTCTCCCGGCTTGAGCCAGCGAGTAGCTGCCATGGCCAAGTCGGGGATAGACCAAATAGTAGTCGCCCCCTATTTTCTATTTCGGGGCAGACATGTTGGTCAAGATATTCCCCAAGAATTGGAGCTTATCAAAAGGCAATATGGTAACCTAGAGCTATGTTTGGCCGAGAACTTGGGAGTAAACAACTGCTTGGTGGATGTCGCTCTTGATCGGATACAGGAGGCAATCGCCAGATTACCTCAGGGTTGGGCTAGTGAGGTTGTACCTCCCCAGAATATTGAAGCACGTAGTATGGCAATAATTGAAGGGTTACTGCCCCCACTCTATTGTTCACCCCAGGAAAGTGAAATTATAAAGCGCATCATTCATGCTACTGGAGACCCCCAAATAGCTCCGCTGATCAAATTCCATCCCGCGGCAGTTGCCATGGGTTGTGCTGCTATTCGAAGAGGATGCCCAATCTTCACTGATGTAAATATGGTGGCAGTAGGCATTGACCACCACCGCGCCCAAAGTTATGGCTGTAGTATATACTGCCCTATTGATGAAGGGGAAGTGGTAAAACGGGCCCAACAAGAGAATACCACCCGAGGAGCAGAGGGGATATTCTATTTAGGTGAGCAAATAAATGGTGCTATCATAGCTATTGGTAACTCCCCTACGGCTCTTTTCGCCTTATTAAAGCTAATGGAGAAAGGCGATGCCCTCCCTGCTCTGGTTGTAGGTATGCCTGTTGGCTTGGTCAGCGCGGCAGAGTCGAAGGCCCAGTTAGTAAGCCAGGATATTCCCTATATCACCATCAAAGGAAGTCGCGGAGGTAGTAGCGCAGCTTGTGCTACAATCAATGCACTATTGAGGCTGGGTGAAAATAAAGCATGACGGCATATTATCCTATCTTTCTCCACATCGGCGGTAGGAAGGTCACGGTAGTGGGAGGCGGGCAGATAGCGGAAAGGAAGATAAAACAGCTTGTTGATTGTGGCGCCATAGTGGAGGTGATTAGTTCAGAACTTTGCCCCGGGATCGGCAAATTAGCGGCAACCGGGCTTATCGAGGTGCGCGGCCATGACTTTGCTCCAGGTGATCTGGAGGGGGCATATCTTGCTATTGCTGCCACCGATAATCCCCAGGTCAATAAACAAATAGCTCAGGAAGCACGAGACAGGAATATATTGGTGAATGTGGCTACCGAGCTCGGAGAGTCAAGTTTTATTCTCCCAGCAGTAATACGCCGAGGAGACCTGGTGATTGCTATCTCCACCAGCGGTCTTAGCCCGGCCCTAGCTAGGATGGTGAAGGAAGAACTGGAGCAGAATTTTATTGGCCAGGAGTACGCCACCCTGCTTGAGATTATCTCCAAGGCACGTTCAGAGTTGAGGCAACAGGGCAAGCAGCCGACCTTCGAAGCTTGGCAACAGAGCATTGACTCCGAGGTACTAGCCCTAATCAAGGAAGGCGAGATAGCCAACGCTAAGGAAAGGCTTATCTCTAACTTGAAAAAAAGATGTTAGCGGAGAAGGTAATCCTCGCCGTAGGCACGAGTTACAAAATAGCCCCTTTGGAGGCACGAGAGGCAATTAGCTTCGCTACCCCGGAATTGGAAGAGGCACTCCTCTTCCTGTCACGCTATGTAGGGCAGGGGACAATCCTTTCCACCTGTAACCGCAGTGAGATTTACGCTCTAGCCGAAGAGCCAGAGCGAGGCTATCAGAGAATTAAGCATTTTCTAACTGACTACCACCATGCTTCTGCCGCTAGTTTCTCAGGCTACTTACGCACCTATGTTCAAGAAGAGGCAGTAAGCCATCTTTTCAAGGTTGCCTCGGGTATGGATTCGATGATCATTGGTGAAGAGCAGATTTTAGGACAGGTTCGTAAAGCCTGGGAATTGGCTCGCTCCACCGGCTGTGCTGGGCATCGCCTTTCTCGCCTTTTCCACCGCGCGCTACAAGTAGGAAATATGGTGAGAAGTGAAACCCAAATCAGTCGATATGCTCCTTCGGTGAGCCAGACCGCTTTAGAAGTGGTAAAGAGGGCCACAGGTTCACTCGACTCCCGCTCTATGCTCCTCATCGGTGCTGGAGAAACAGGAGAGCTGACCGCCAAGATAGCCAAGCGCAGCCAAATCGATCGGCTTACAGTTACTAGCCATACCTATGAAAAGGCACAGGCTTTAGCTCAAAGAATAGGTGGCAGGGCAGTGCCTATAGAAGAGTTGACCGAGTCTATGGTAAGCTCAGATATTGTGATTAGCTCCACCAGCGCTGAGGGCTTTGTTCTTGGTCCTGAGGAGATAAGAAAGGTAATGCAGCAACGGGACCATCATCCTCTCCTTTTGATTGATATAGCCATTCCTCGAGATATCGATCCTGAAGTGGCCAACATAGATAATGTCTTCTTATATAATATTGATGCCCTTCGATCTTCCCCTACATTCGACCCTGAACAAAGTGAGGTAGCTAAAGCGGAGGCTATCATCAACTCTGAGGTAACTAGATTCATGGAATGGTGGCATGGGCTAGAATCCGTGCCCACTATCACCGCTCTGAGAGCCAAGGCTGAGGCCATCCGGCAGAAGGAGCTGGCCAAGACTTTGAGCAAGATGCCACAACTGGAAGAAGTAGAAAGAGACAGGATCAATGCCTTGACTAAGGCTATCACCAATAAAATACTCCATCACCCCATCATCTCCCTCAAAACCAGGAATGAGGAATACCTTCAAATAGTGCGACAACTTTTCGACCTTTGACCGGAGGGAAGGTGATACCAAGAAGGCTCATCACTATTGGCTCACGAGGCAGTCTGCTTGCCCTGCGCCAGACGCAGCAAGTTGCTGGTCAACTGGCACTACTTTATCCTCAGTATCACTTTGCTGTTAAACGGATAAAAACGAGGGGTGATAAGGCAGAACATCTCACCCTATCTCAGCTTAAAGGCAAAGGATTGTTTGTTAAGGAACTGGAAATTGCCTTGCTCGGTGGGGATATTGATCTCGCAGTGCATAGTCTTAAGGATCTCCCTCTTCAGCTATCCCCTGGCCTAGAAGTGGCAGCTATCAGTCAAAGAGAGGATACTCGGGATGTGCTAGTCTCCCGAGGTGACAAGCCACTAGCTGATCTCACCGAAGGTGCTTTGCTGGGTACAAGCAGCCCGCGTCGTATTGCCCAAATTAAGGCCTTCCGCTCCGATCTTGTCATCGGCGATATTAGGGGTAATATTGAGACCCGCCTGAATAAAGTATCTCGGGGGGAATTCGATGGCGTTATTCTAGCCGCTTGCGGACTTCTACGGTTGGGTTGGGAGGATCGAATTAGTCAGTACTTGTCTGGGGATATTTGCCTTCCCCAAGTAGGTCAAGGCGCTCTAGCAATTGAGGTGCGCCAAGAAGATGAGGAGATCAAGCAAATTGTCCTCCCCTTAGATCATCGGCCGACAAGGCAGGCAACAACTGCGGAGCGAGCCTTATTGCATTTTCTTGGCGGTGGTTGCCACATCCCCATCGCCGCCCTGGGCCAAGTTTGTGATAATACTCTAAAGCTAACTGGGGTAGTAGGGAGCCTTAGCGGGGAGAAATTGCTCCGAGCTGAGCTAGACGGCGATGTGGCGACTCCTGAAAAGGTAGGAATTCTCTTAGCCCAAAAGCTAATTGCCCAAGGAGCTAGGGAAATTTTAGCTGAGGCGACTAGATGCTAAGCAAAGGGAAGGTTTACTTAGTAGGAGCTGGTCCTGGTGATCCCGAGCTTATCACCCTTAAAGGTCTTCGCTGCCTCGAAGAAGCAGATGTAGTTATCTACGACCGTTTGATCGAGCCAAGGCTTCTATCGAGAGCCAAAGAGGGGGCGGAACTTATTTATGTGGGAAAAAGAGAAGGGGAGCATCCTTGGAGGCAGGGGGAGATCGATTCGCTCTTGGTGGCTAAAGCCAAACAAGGAAAGATAGTGGCTCGCCTTAAGGGTGGTGACCCTTTTGTCCTGGGGCGGGGAGGTGAGGAGGCGGAGAATTTAGCCCACCAGGGCGTACCCTTTGAAATAGTCCCTGGGGTAAGCGCAGCCATAGCAGCGCCGGCCTACGCCGGAATACCAGTTACTCACCGCCAGCTCGCCTCCTCCTTTGCAGTTATTACCGGTCATAAAGCCTTTCCGGAAAAGCAAATTGCTTGGGATAAAACAGGCGGCATTGATACCCTGGTCTTTCTAATGGGAATGGAAAATCTGGCAACTTTGCTCCACGAATTGCTCCATAGCGGCCTCCCCCCCGACACGCCGATTGCCCTGATCCACTGGGGAACAACTCCAAGACAACAAACTCTGGTGGGAACTTTGACTGATATTGTCTCAAAAGCCGAGGGACAAAAGTTCTCCCCGCCCACCGTGGCTATTGTGGGGGAAGTGGTCAAGCTTCGAGAGAAGCTATGTTGGTTTGACAATAAGCCCCTTTTCGGCAAGAGAGTGGTGGTCACCAGGGCAAAAAGGCAAAGTAGCCACCTCAGAGAACTTCTTTCTCGCCAAGGAGCTGAGCCTTTAGAGCTCCCCACTATAAAGATCGAGACTACTGATTTGGCCCCGTTAAATGATTCCCTATCAAGGTTGGCTGAATTTGACTGGATAATCTTCACTAGCACCAATGGGGTTGACATCTTCTTCTCGGAACTTCATCAGCAAGAGCTGGATGCTAGAAGGTTAGCAGGGATAAAAGTCTGTGCCCTGGGGAAAGCCACCGCACAAGCTTTATCAGGATATGGAATTAAAGCCGATTTAATACCCCAAGACTGGAGCTCTTCAGGCATCCTTAATTCGTTTACCAAGCTAAGGATTGAGGGAACTCACATTCTTTTGCCCCAAGCTGAGGAAGCCAGTTTAAGCTTATGCCATGGCCTGGCCGAAATGGGGGCGAAGGTGGAAAGAGTAGCCATATATCGCACTACTATCCCGGAAGACTCAGCCGGGGCGAAAAAGCAAATCACCGCCGGGAAGGTGGATGTGATCACTTTTACCAGTCCGTCTACCGTGCGCGGGCTCGTCGCCCTCGTGGAAGGTGATGTAGCTATATTGAACCAAGCAACTATTGCCTGCATCGGACCGGTGACCAAAGCAGAAGCTGAAGATAAAGGACTGAGGGTAGATGTAGTAGCCAGGGAGCACTCTGCCGAGGGGCTAGTTGAAGCCTTAGTGGACAAGTTTGGGGAGAATTAAGATGGCTGGTTTTCCTCAGGTACGGCTGCGCCGCCTGCGCCAAAACGTGGCTTTGCGCCGCATGATCAGTGAAACCAAACTAGATATAAGGAATATCATCTATCCCTTATTCGTTACCTATGGTGAGGGGGTAAAACAAGAAATCGACGCCATGCCGGGAATCTTCCGCTTCTCCGTAGATAAGCTATCCGGCGAGGTAAGCGAAATAGCCGAGCTGGGAATTGGCGCTATCTTGCTTTTTGGCCTGCCGCCAACCAAAGACGAAATTGGCTCTTCAGCATTTGATCCCCAGGGGATCGTTCAACAAGCAGTAAGGGGGATTAAAAGCACTATCCCTGAGCTGGTGGTAATAACTGATGTCTGCCTTTGCGAATATACCACCTCGGGCCATTGCGGGGTAGTGCTGAATGGGGAAGTAGATAATGATAAGACTGTGGAAATTCTAGCTAAGGTAGCTATTTCCCATGCTGAAGCTGGGGCAGATGTCGTTGCTCCCTCCGATATGATGGATGGGCGAGTGAAAGCCATTCGAGAGAGGCTGGATGATAGCGGATACCACAATGTGGCCATCATGTCTTATAGCGCCAAATATGCCTCTTCTTTTTATGGTCCGTTTAGGGAGGCGGCAAACTGCTCCCCCCAGCTTGGTGATCGCCGTGGCTACCAAATGAACCCCGCCAATATTCGCGAGGCCCTGCGTGAGGTGGAGCAAGATATTGCCGAGGGGGCAGATATTGTTATGGTAAAACCGGCCCTGGCATACCTTGATGTCATCTCTAGGGTTAGAGCCACCTTCAATCATCCCCTTGCTGCCTACAATGTTAGTGGCGAGTACAGTATGGTCAAAGCAGCTGCCCGAAATGGTTGGCTCGATGAGCGGGAAGTTACTCTGGAAATTCTCACCGCTATCAAGCGAGCCGGAGCGGATATAATAATCACTTACCATGCCAAAGAGGTAGCCGAATGGCTATCCAAATGAAACGCTCAAGAGGTCTTTTTGAGGAGGCGAAAAGGTATCTGCCCGGCGGGGTGTCAAGCCCAGTGCGAGCTTTTACGGCAGTGGGTGGGGAGCCGATTTTCATTTCTGCTGGCCGGGGGTCGAGAATCTATGACGCAGATGGAAATGAGTTTATCGACTATGTCCTTTCCTGGGGGCCACTGATCTTGGGCCATGTCCCCCCTCAAGTGGTCGCCGGCTTAAAAAATACCTTGGAAAAGGGTACTAGCTTTGGTGCCCCTACCGAGCTTGAGAGCGAACTTGCCAAGCTGATCGTCAAGGCCATGCCAGCGATGGAGATGATTCGCCTGGTAAATTCAGGCACCGAGGCAGTGATGTCTGCCATCAGGTTGTGCCGTGCTTTTACTCATCGGGACAGGATAGTGAAATTCTCCGGATGCTACCACGGCCACGCCGACGGGCTTCTGATACGGGGAGGCTCGGGGCTGGCTACCTTGGGGATACCTGATAGTAGCGGCATTCCTTCTTCTTACACCCAGAATACTTTGGTGGCACCATACAATGCTCTTACCGCAGTGCGGCAAATCTTTGAGACTTATCCCGAGGAGATCGCTGGTGTGATCGTAGAGCCGGTTTGTGCCAACATGGGGGTGGTTCTACCTAAAGAAGGATTCCTCCACGGGCTACATCAATTAACTCGAGAATTTGGTGCCTTGCTTATCTTCGATGAGGTTGTTACCGGGTTTCGCCTCAGTTATGGCGGAGCTCAGGCGATTTACGGCATCACCCCTGATCTTTGTTGCTTAGGGAAGATCATTGGTGGAGGATTACCTGTCGGGGCTTATGGTGGGAAAAGGGAGATTATGGAGATGGTAGCCCCGCTGGGACCAGTCTATCAGGCAGGTACCCTCTCGGGAAACCCCCTGACTATGAGGGCAGGAATCGAGACCCTCAAGCTCCTGGGCTCACCTTCGGTGTATCGTAATCTGGAGAACAAAGCAGCACATTTAGCTCAGGGCATCGCCACAGCAGCTAAGGAACAAGATATACCTGTATTTATAAACAGGCTAGGCTCTATGTTTACCACCTTCTTCACCTCTCAACAGGTGGTGGATTATGAGACTGCCTGTTCCTCTGATACCAATCTTTACGCTGCTTATTTCTGGCAGATGCTCGAGGGAGGCATATACTTACCTCCCTCTCAATTTGAAGCCACTTTTCTTTCTCTAGCTCACAGTGACGCTGAAATAGAAGCCACCATCGAGACAGCAAGGTATGCCTTGTCAAGGATTTGAAGCATGAGGACAGCTGTTCTAACAGAAATAGAAAGCTTGGAGGTCAGAGAAGTAGACATGCCACAATGTAAGCCCGGAGAGGTATTGATAAAATCGGCGGCATGTGCTATTTGCAAAACAGATACCAAGATGTTCCACTCTGGGCACAGAGATCTTCGACTGCCGCGAGTGCTTGGTCACGAAATTGCCGGGACAATCGTTGAGGTTGGAAAAGGCGTTGCCAAATTCAAAAAAGGGGATCGGGTGCAGATAGCGCCAGGGCTGCCTTGCGGGAGTTGCCCCTT
>Ga0209345_10001555_pt1 | contig 27094 bp, 28 predicted proteins | sample Cruoilmetagenom7_FD_187294 | JGI IMG/M metagenome (GOLD analysis project Ga0209345, IMG submission 187294) | Oil polluted marine microbial communities from Coal Oil Point, Santa Barbara, California, USA - Sample 7 (SPAdes) (version 2) | ecosystem: Environmental > Aquatic > Marine > Oil seeps ...
CGCAAAATCATCAGAAAACCTCCACTGGTTCAAATCTTAAAGGGCAACGGCAAGGGCATCGTCGAACCCCATCTGCCGCAACCTGTCACGGATCGCCGCCAGATCCGAGGCACTGCGCGCCGGCCCGACGACAACCCGGGTCAGAGCGCCCGCAGGTTCGGTACGCGCCGACAGGCCTTCGGCTTGCAATTTCGTCACCAAAGCCGTCGCGTTTGAGGCGACGCCGAACGTACCGACCTGCATGTAGGGTCGCTCCGGCACCGCTCCGGGCGCGGGGGGGGAGGGCGGAACCGTCGCCGGTTGCGGCGCGGCAACGACCGGCGCGACAGGTTCGACGTCTGGCATATTGGCCGGAATATCGGGCGCCGTGTCGGGAATGTCGATGATCGTCGCCTGCATCGGCTCCGCAATGTCAGCCACCACATCTTGTGAGGTGCTCGGGGCAGGCGCAGTCGTGTCAAAGCGCAGGGCCACGACCTCTACCTCAACCGGAACGCCGGGCGTAACGCCCAGCTGCTGCGCCGCGTCCGCTGACAACTGAAACGGTGGACCGGGGATTGACGGATCACGACGGAACAGCGCGGCGGTGATCGTGCGGCCTGTGGAAATCTCCGTGATGCTGGCCCGCTCCGCCGACACGACATCAGGATGCGCGATCCAGGCCCCTCCGAGCGAGGGCCGCCCGTCCCAAGCGGCCAAGGTTCGCAGCGCGAAAAGATCCGGCCGCGGGGTGGCGCCATCGCGCTGGGCGGTTGGCTCGACAGCACGATCGACGATATTCTGAGTAGGCGTCGCGGCTTGCGGACCTTCAGGCACCTCGCATGCCGTGACCGCCAAAACCGCGCATATCGCTGTGGTTGTACGAACGTATCGCATCGTTATCGCCATGGAGCCTGCCTCTTTGCCAGTGATCGCGACCCTCTGCGGGACCATCGTCCGCGCAAACTCTACCCCACGGTGATCCACTAGGAAAGTCTGGTGCTGGACGTTATGCGTTCACTTCGCTAGGACCAACCTAGCTGGAGGTGTGGCCGAGCGGTTTAAGGCACCGGTCTTGAAAACCGGCGTGCGTGAAAGCGTACCGTGGGTTCGAATCCCACCGCCTCCGCCACTTGCCCGCGCGAAAGCGTTCTCCCCATCCGGCTGCGGCCGGAATTCTCCGTTGTTTCGGAGGGTTATGCACCGAGGGCTGAGCACTGGCGCTGCCGCAAAGAGCTCCGGAAGCGGTCTCTGAGGGCCGATATTCTCCGGACCTGATGACTGCGCGGATTTAGTGAATTTCTCATAAGCCCATGTAGGTATTGACGAAATTCAAGTCGTTTAAATAGCTTGGATTAGAGTCGCGTTTGCGTCTGCCGCGACCGGGTTCGGAAGTTCTCAGGCCATGGCCCTTTCCAACCTCTGCTTCCGACGCTCCCAATCGGGCATCACCTTGTCGAGTAGCTCGAAGAATGCGGGGCCGTGATGTGGCTCGGTCACATGGCAAAGCTCGTGGGTGATGACATAGTCGATGGCGTCGACCGGCGCCTGCACGAGGCGGCGATTCAGCAGCAGGCGTCCTGCCGGAGACATGGATCCCCACCTCTGCCGGGTCTGACGCACGATGAGCCCCTTCGGCCGAAATGCCTCGGGATCCGCGAAGAGACCGAGACAGAGTTCGATCCGCTCCGGGAACTTGATGTGTGCCCGGTCCCGGTACCATGCCTCGACCAGTTCGCGCGTCACCTCCGGCCTGGTCGGCCGGTGTGTCTGCACAACGATGAAGCCGCGGATCAGCTTCACGCTTTCCTGGACATGCGGGACGACCTTCAGCCGATACTGACGCCCGAGGTAGAGATGGGTCTCACCGGCGACAAACCTGCGCTCCGGTGTTCTTGGAAGGAACTGGGCGAAGTACCGCTGCTGCCGCGTCACCCATGCCGCGCGCTTCCGCAGCTTGGCTTCTATGGCGTCGAGCGTCGCGTCCTCCGGGGCCGCGATCACCACCGAAGCATCCGGCTCGACAGCGATCTCTAGCGTCTTCCTCGGACGGCGGACGATCTCGTACCGGATCTCCTGCTCGCCGTACTGCAGGCAGTGCAGTTCCCGCGTCATGCCGCGAACCGGGCCCGAGCAAGATCCATGATCTTGAGTTCGAGATCGTCGAGAACCTCCACGGGCAGGTCGACGCCCCTCTCGTCACGCAGAACGTCGAAGAAGTAGTCATCAATGGCATTGCGCAGTTTGTTCTGGGCCACTTCGTTCGACCAGATGTCGACGATCAGGTGGGACTTGATGATGTCGATGATCTCCAGGGCGATGGATGCTGCTTCGTCGCCGGCCACCGGCTCATCGTCCTTGATCTTGAGCTGACCTTCCAGGACGCCGAAGAACGCCTGTGCATCCTCATCGCCCCGGATGCTTTCGGGAACATCCCGGCCCCGATCCTTGCGTGCCACCTTGCTCGCGAGGTCCACGACGCTGTTCAGGTACTCGCGCTCGGAGAGCCGCTTCTCGCGATAGGCGCGAATGGTCTCTTCGAGCAGCTCGGAGAACTGTTTGTAGAACGTCGGGTCCTCATCCATCTTCTCGGTGATTGCCCGCCGGGTGGCGCTGGCGATGCGGTCCGCCCTCGAGGCTTCGGAGACGCCCGTCTCCTCGACAACCGCCTTCAGCGCATCAGGATCGTTGATGTTCACCACCTCGATGATGGTCTCGGCAGGCATCGCCACGACATGGTCATCGAGCAGCTTCTGGATCTTCGGCTCGAACTCGCGGACATCGACCGTCTCCTGGTAGCGGAGCTGGACCGAGCGCTTGAGTTCGGAGAACTGTTTCCAGTCGCGTTTCAGGGCATCGACCTTGGTCTCGTCGAAGACATCGAACAGCTTGTCGGACGAGAGCGAGATGTGCAGGCACCGACTGAATGCCTTGAGGCGCGCGTAGAACTCATGGCGCAGCGCCTCGTCGGCGAGGTGCTTCTCGAACTGCTCCATGTCCTTCTTGTTCCGGACCGGCTTGAACAGGTCCCAGAGCTGGTCGTGCAGCTGGGGCAGCTTGCGGATCTCCTCCCGGACGTCATGCACCGTCCCGGCAAGGTCGGCCGCCTCGTAACCTTCAAAGGCGCTGTACGTCGTAAGGGCGCTGTCCAGCTCGCCCAGCAACCCTTCGTAGTCGATGATGAAGCCGAACTGCTTCTCCGTGCCACCGTCCTCGTAGAGCCGGTTCACGCGCGCAATCGCCTGCAGGAGGTTATGTTCCCTCAGGGACTTGCAGACGTAAAGGACCGTGTTACGGGGCGCGTCGAAGCCGGTGAGGAGCTTGGAGACGACGATCAGGATCTCTGGATCGCCGGAGCCCTTGAAGGCGTCGATGATCTGGCGGTTGTACTCCTCTTCGGTCTTGTACCGCGCCATCATCTGCGACCAGAAGCGGCGCACGATGTCCTTGGACTCCTGGTCGACCTCCTCGTTGCCCTCGTTCTCGTCGGGCGGCGAGATGACGATCGCGCTCGAGACGTGGCCGATCTCGTCGAGAACTTCCTTGAAGCGGACGGCCGCGGCCTTCGAGGGGGCAACGAGCTGTGCCTTGAAGCCAGTGCCCTGCCAGTGCTGGCGATAATGCTCGGAGATGTCGAACGCCTTGGCTCGGATGGCCTGGTCAGTCTTGGCCAGCGCGTCCATCCGGGAGAACTTGCGTTTGAGGTCGGCCTTCTGGCTGTCAGTCAGACCCTCGCTGATCTTCTCGAACCAGCGGTCGATCACGGTGCCCGAGACCTGCTGCTCCACAAGCCGTCCCTCGTAGAGCAGCGGCACGACGGCGCCGTCGGCGACCGCCTCGTCGATGGCGTAGCGGTGGATCAGCCGCCCGAAGGTCGACAGCGTGTTTTTCTCTTTCTTCAGCAGGGGCGTGCCGGTGAAGCCGAGGTAGCAGGCCTTGGGCAGAAGGCGCCGCATCTTGGCGGCGAACTGGCTGTGGCCGCCGTAGCGCCCCGTCTGCGTCCTGTGGCTCTCGTCGACCAGCACGAAGATGTTCGGATCCTCGTCCACCAGCTTGCTGTTCTTCAGCGCCGTGTCGAACTTGTTGATGATCGTGGTGACCAGCGGAGCCTTGTTCTGGACGAGCTCCAGAAGGTGAGCCCCGCTCGTCGCGCGGACCGGCTCCAGGTCGCAGGACTTGAAGGTGTCCTTAATCTGCTTGTCGAGATCATCTCGGTCCGTGACGATGATGATCCGTGGGTTCTCGATGCTGCGCTCGAGAGCGAGCGAGCGCCCAAGCATCACCATCGTCAGCGACTTGCCCGAGCCCTGCGTGTGCCAGATCACGCCGCCCTTGCGGGCGCCGCTCACATCATGCTGCTTGACGGTCTCGACGGCGCGCCGGATCCCGAAGAACTGCTGGTGGCGCGCAACCTTGCGGACGCCACCGTCGAATACTGTGAAACGGCGGATGAGATCGAGCAGTCGCTCGGGGCGGCACAGCGCGTACACCGTCCGGTCCTGAACCGTGACCGCGCGGTCGCCCACGGCCGCCATGGCCTCGAAGTAGGCTTGCGCGCCCGCGAAGTCGCCGGAGAAAACGGCGTCCTTCTCCGCTGCAGTGAGCACGCGGTTGGCAAAGGGCGCGATGGCCTCGTCAGTATCCTCCTCGTCGCGCCAGGTCTGCCAGAATTTCCGCGGCGTCCCGACGGTCGCATAGCGCGCCTCGTTCCGGTTCATGCCGATCAATAGCTGGGCGAAATGGAAGAGCTGCGGGATGTTGTCTTCGTTCTGGTAGCCGATCAGCTGGCTGTCCGCCTTCTTCAGGCTTTCGGTCGGCCGCTTGTTCTCGATCACCAGGATCGGGATGCCGTTCACGAACGCGACGATGTCGCAGCGCTTGGTCTGGCTCGACGCGGTCCTCTCGACAGAGAACTCGGCAGTGACGTGGAAGACGTTGTTCTCGGGCTGCTCCCAATCGATGTAGCGGAACGAGTAGCTCTTCGAGTCGCCGTCGATGGACTTGGTGATCGTCGTGCCGAGGACGAGCGTGTCATAGATGTCCTGGTTCGTTCCCCGGAGGCCCTTCAGGCGGTCCGGCGTGGGCTTGAGCCGACGCATCGCCTCATGCGCGTCCTCGAGGTCGAAGCCATACTCGCGGCCCCGATGCGTGAAGCGGTTGATGCGCATCAGCTGCTCGGCGAGAACATCGTCCAGCACCACGTTCCGCAGCCGCCCGCCACGCAGGCGAAGCGCATCCTCCTGCGAAAGCGGGGTGAACCCGAGCGCCACCAGCAGCTGCAGCGCCGGAAGCTGGGACTGGTGTTTCTCGCGGGTATCGAACCCTTGGCCTTGATCCATCACGCCCCCCACACTTGGGCGGATCCGGCATCGAAGAAAGCAACAGACAGCGGAACACGTTCATCACGGTGAGCCCCAAGGGCGTTCGCAGCCGACCTGATCGCCTTGTTGCCATCGCTATTGGGGTCGCCATAGAGACCGACGTAGATCTGCCCGATCTTGCCACGCGCAATCTTTTTCAGGATGTGCTGATCGTTCTCGGCCAGGCTATGCCCAAATATATAGAGCGCATCATTCCTCTGACCCATTTGCGAGGAAAAGCTCTTGTATGAATGGTGCAAGTAGGCGCTATGCTTGATCTTGGCCAGCTTCTGATTGCTTTTGCCTTCGGCTACGAAAAGCGGGAATTTGCGCGCTCCCATGGCTTCGCGAGCTTGCTCAAGCAGGGGTTTTCCAGTGTTGACCCAGGTGTATTTCTGGAGCTCCGCACCAGCATCGAACAGGTGCAAAGCGCCGTGGAGGTAATGAACGCGCTGTCCGTGCGCGCCGCTCTCCCCCATCCAGTTCACATATTCCGGCTCTGTGTCCTCGTCGCGGCCAAAGCCATCGTTGGCAGCAAGGCTGATGGGATCGTCGAAACCCATGTCCTCGTGCATCAAGGTCCAGTAGAGCAAGAGGTCATAGTTTAGGGTGTAAACCTTTCCGTCTTTGTTCCCATCCCCAAGGAAGTGAGCCAGAAACCGTCGGCATGCCCAGAACTGCTCGTCGTTGATCTCATTCGGAATATTGGGATGATTGTTGGCGACCGTCTGAATGAGGATATCTTTCAGGGCCTCGGCATCCGCGGCCATTTGAGCTGCCGCCTCCGTTGCCTCCTTTGAATAGACGGGAACAACACGTGAAGCGTCCTCCAGCATCTTGATGACATGCTCGAAGTCCGTCGTTCCGACTGCGTCAAATACCGCAGGCAGGCGGGGTGCCGATGAAAAATCCGCCTGCTCGAACAGCGAGCCGTATGTGAAGATCTTCGGACGACAGGCAATGCTGAAACCGTTGCCGAGCAACAAGTGCCGCTTCTTGAATTGCGCTGAATGCTCAATGGCTTCAGCGAAGGCCAGAAGGTCTGCCATGCGTCACCCTTTCGGCGGATAGGGGTCTTTTCCATAGGTGTTCCGCTCACGGATCTTGCCGTCGCGGCCCTTCAGGAAGGCCTCCCCCTTGGTTTCGGCGGCCTTCCCGCGCGAATGCGCCCAGGCGTCGGACTGGGTGTCCGTGACCTTGCTGGCGCGCGTCGCGCCTTCGCGCTTGGACTCCCACTTCCCGTCCGGGCGCTGCTGGGTCCAGTAGTTCTTCTTATCCGGCATGTTCGGTCTCCTCGGTGGCTGCGGAGGGTTCGGACGGGTCTAGCGGCACGCGCCATTCGCCCGTCAGGAGCTTCTGCATCAGGCCGCGCTTCTGCAGCGTGACAGCTTCGATCTCGCGCTCTGTCGCGGCAAGGTCGGCGCGCGCGGTGTTCAAGACGGCCGCGATGGCCTTCTGCTCGTCCAACTGTGGCAGGGGCAGTTTCAGCGCGGCGAGGTCATCGTAGTAGGTCCGCTGGCGCACGCTGCCCGAGCCGCCGCTGTTGATGTAGTGGGCCCACCAGGACGTCTTGCGCAGGTGGTCGAGGTAGTCGGGGTCGAGCCCGTCCGCGTTGCAGGCAAAGACGACGTAGTCGGGGCTGACAAGCACCTCGTCCTCGCGTTCGTTCATCGCGATGGAGCCGACGTTGATGCGCATCGGGTTGTAGGCGAAGGCGCGGGGCGGCAGGCGCTTGTAGCGACTGATGTCGCCGGCGATGGTCTGCTCTCGCATCGGCACGACGCCTTCGGCCTTCGTGACGCCCATGACGAAGTCGCGCCCAAGCCCCTTGGCCCCGTTCCGTTTGGTAAGTTCGTGAGTCACAGCGCCGAGGCGCGTCGGCGCCCAGTTGCGCCTCTGGCCATTCAGGCGGAGCTTTCCGAACAAGAGGGCTGCGCGAAGGCCTACGAGGCGTTGTTCCTTCAAGGCGCGGAGGACGGCGAGCTTTTCGAGTGCCTGCTCCCAAGTTTCTAGAACAAAGGCAATACGGCGCTGCTCAGCAATCGGAGGAAGAAGGATTTCGATGCCCTCGAGGTCAGGGCGATTGATTTTGGGAAGCCCGGTGCGGAATGATCTCGACGTTGCTTCTGAAACAAAGCGCTCCGAGATCAGTGTGAAAAATAGGAACCCGCGATCCGCATGGTTCTCATCAACCGGCCAAAGCGGGTACATATCTGCGCTACAAATACCAGAGAAGTCAGGGAGTGCGACCTTGTTTAGGTTTGGACGGATCTTTGAGTACAGAATCGACGCGGCATCGAAGGCGTACTTGCCTGAAATCTGACCAAGTTCGCGCGCGGTCCTGAGTCCTTCCTTTTCTATGCCTCCACCGGACAGGAGGTTGTCCGGTCCGACGCTGATCATATCAGCGAACGGCTCCTTTTTGGGGTCGACCTGTCCGGAAGCAATCGTGACAACCGATCCGAATGGCACGCGAACCCAACCATTACGCATCGCCACGGCCCTTCTTCTCCGCCTTCGCAATGTCGGCGATGTGTTTCAGCTCTTCGAGGTCGTCCACCTCGGCCGCCGCCTTCCGCGCGGCTTCCTTCCGCTTGGCATCGAACGCGTCATAGCGATCATGGGCGATGCGCTTCGCGGCATCTGCCGAGATGGAACCGGCGCCCTGCAGCTTCGGCAGTTCGTTCGAGGTCAGGAAGGTGTCGAGCACCCCCTCCCACTCGGCCAGCCGCATGGTCTGCCGCCGCGTGGCCCGCAACTCTGCGGTGTTCAGGAAGGTCTCGACGATGAGGTTGAGCTCCCGGATCTCGGCTTCACCAAGATAGTTCTTGGCCGTGCCGACGTCGGACTTGCGCAGCGGCCGCCCCTTGTCGGCGTTCTTCCAGGTCGTCAGCCCCATGTTCGGCTGATCGGGATTGGCTCGGGCACGGATCAGTTCGCCCGCCGTGTGGCTGGTGACCGCGTAGAGCATCTTGTTCTGGATCGTCGCATAGAAGGTGTTCACGGTCGGCGACTTGGCGTCGTAATCCTCGCTCAGGGCGAGGATGTCGCGGACCTTCTGATAGAACCGCGCCTCGGACGCCCGGATGTCGCGGATGCGCTCGAGCAACTCGTCGAAGTAGTCCCAGGCGGGATCCTTCAGGCGCTCGTCGTTCATGACGAAGCCCTTGACGAGATACTCCTTCAGCGTGGTGGTGGCCCAGCGGCGGAACTGCACGCCGCGAGGGCTTCGCACGCGGTACCCAACCGCAAGGATCGCATCCAGGTTGTAGGTCTTTGTCCGGTAGGCCTTCCCGTCCGCGGCAGGTATCAAGGATTCCTTGACAACTGACTCCGGCGCAAGTTCCCCGTCCGAGATGATGTTGTTGAGGTGCAAGCTGATGTTCTGCTTCGTCGTGTCGAACAGGTCGGCCATCTGCGCTTGCGTCAGCCAGACGGTCCCGTCGACGGCCCGGAGCTGAATCTCGGCCTGGCCGTCCTCGGTGCTGTAGAGGATGATTTCGCCATCAGACATCGACACCCAGCTCCTTCAGATACCCGGCCATCTTCGCCCGGACGTCGGCAAGCTCCGCCTCGATCCGCACGATGTCCTTCTGCACGGCGGCGACGTCGATCTCCTCCTCCGGCTCGAACGTGTCGACGTAGCGGGGGATGTTGAGGTTGTAGCCGTTCTCGGCGATCTCTTCGGGGCTGGCCCGATGCGAGTACCGCTCGACCTCGGCGCGGGTGCCGAAGGTCTCCAGCACCTTGGCCACATGCGTCTCGTCCATCACGTTCTGGGTCTTGCCCGGCGTGAACTCCTTGCTGGCGTCGATGAACAGCACGTCGCGCCGGTCCGCGTTCGCGCCGCCTTCCTCTCGCGAGCGGTCGAAGATCAGGATGGCGACCGGGATCCCGGTGGTCGTGAACAGGTTGGCGGGCAGGCCGACGACGGCGTCGAGCAGGTTCTCCTCGATCAGCTGCTGCCGGATGCGCCCCTCGGCCCCGGCCCGGAACAGCACGCCATGCGGGACGATCACCGCCACGCGGCCGGACTGACGCTTGGCGATCTCGATCATGTGGGTGATGAAGGCGTAGTCGCCCTTGGACTTGGGCGGCACGCCGCGCCAGAAGCGCTTGTACTGGTCGCTGTCGGCATCCTCCGCGCCCCATTTGTCGAGCGAGAACGGCGGATTGGCGAGTACCACGTCAAAGCGCATCAGGTGGTCGCCCTCGACCAGCGCCGGGCTGTTGAGCGTGTCGCACCATTCGATGCGGGCGGCATCCTTGGCGTGCAGGAACATGTTCATGCGGGCCAGTGCCCAAGTCGCGCCGTTCACCTCCTGCCCGTAGAGGGCGAAGTTATCCGAGCCGACTTCCTGCGAGGCCTGGACCAGCAGCGAGCCGGAGCCGCAGGCGGGGTCGCAGATCGTGTTGCCGGGCTGCGGCGCGGCCAGCTTGGCCAGCAGACGCGAGACGGGCGCAGGTGTGAAGAATTCACCTGCCTTCTTCCCGGCGTCCGAGGCGAACCGCGAGATCAGGTAGATGTAGCATTCACCGATGATGTCCTCGGTCACCCGCGACGGGCGCAGGTCGAGCGCAGGCTTCGCGAAATCCTCAAGCATGTTCTTGAGACGGCGATTGCGATCCTTTGGGCGGCCGAGGTTGGCCTCGGAGTTGAAGTCGATGTTGCGGAAGACGCCCTCGAGTTTGGCCCGGTTCGCGTCCTCGATCTTCTCCAGCGCGATGTTGATCAGCTCGCCGATGTTTGCCTCGTTCCGCTGGGCGTGGAGGTCGTAGAAGCTGGCGCCCTCGGGCAGGATAAACCGTTCGCGTTCGAGGCGGCGGCGGATGCGGGCCTCATCTTCGCCAAACTGCTTGCGGTAAGTCTCGAGGTGGTCGTTCCAGAGGTCCGAAATGTACTTCAGGAACAACATCACGAGGATGTAGTCCTTGTACTGGCCGGCATCGACGGCGCCCCGGAAGGTGTCGCAAGCCGCCCAGGCGGTCTGGTTGATCTGCTGTTGGGCGATCTGATCGGTCATCAGGCAATTTCCTTCTGGTCGGCAGCCTTGGCGGCATCGCCGAGAATGGCGCTTACGAGTGTTTCCCTGCGAGCGGCGAGTTGCCGAAGCAACCGTCCCTCCTGCCGTGCGAGGGCGTCGAGCTCGACGATACGTTTCTGCGTCTGCAGGTCGGGCACAGCGATCTCGAGGTTTTCGAGGGCCGCCATCGGGATCATCCTGAGACTTGTGCCCTGCGCCTCCGCGCCGAGCTTACGCTGCGCGTCGGGCTGGTTGATCGCCCACGCCAAGTATTCTGGAAGAACTCGCCGCCGGTCGGGTCGAACGATCACCAACGGGACGATGACCACGACAGGCTCTGGCAGCGGATCGGGAATGGCTGCTGCGGCGTTCGGCTCGCCACGCGAGCGGAAGACGACCTCGCCTCCGCGGACGAAGTATCGGTCGGACAGTTCGCCCAGATCATACCTCTGGAAGTCCGGGCCAGGCTCTTCGCCGTTCGTTCCGACGTCACGCAGTTGCAGCGCCGGCACACCACCCTCCGGCAGAGGATCGAGTCTGCCGCGCGCCGTGTAGCCGGAGTGAATGTCGGAGAGCTCGGCGAGCCGCATGAAAGAATCCTCTGTAAGTCGATTTACAGAGAAATAGGCGCTCACACCTCGCGAGTCAATCCTTCAGATTACAGTTTTCGCCCTACAGAGAAAAATGTATTGTCTGATGCTGCCATGTGAGCGGGAAGGGCTCCAGAACGCGCGCCAGCGTCACCTCCGGCCCTTGAGCCTCTTCCAGGATTGCCTCGACGATGTCGGGCGCGAGCAGGGTCAGGCGCAGGACGCGGGTCATGTATGAGGGCGCGATCCCTTCGCGTTCGGCCAACTCTGCGATGGTGGCGAACTCCCCTGATTCGAGCATCTTCTTCCATCGAAAGGCGCGCGCCAGCGCCTTGACCAGCGTTTTGTCGGTCCGCCGCGAGTGCGTGACGCCTTCCGGCAATTGCATTTCCTTCCGTCCGCCGCGCTTCATGACGCGGAAAGGGACGTGGAGCGTCACTGTGTCGGGGATCGACACTCCGCGGGTCATGCTGCCTCTCCAACAACGCCGGCCAGCATTTCGCGCGCGAGTCCGCTGAGGCCATCAACCCGCAGCCGGACGTTCAACCCGTCTGTGCGCATGTCGACGCGCTCAACCAGCAATGTCACGATGCGTGCCTGCTCGGCGGGGAAGAGTTCGTCCCACAGCGGATCGAGCTGCAGTAGGGCAGAACGGGCGTCAGCCTCGGTGATGTCGTCGGCGTGAGCGCGCGCCGCCTTCCACGTGCCTGCCACGATCTCAGGCTGGCGGAATACGGCGCGCAGTTGGTCAATGACTGCGGCCTCTGTCTCCCCTGCCGGCACGCGGCCGACCGGGCATGATCCGGCACCGTGCTTTAGCACCGTTTGGCTCACATAGTAGCGGTAGAGTCGGTCACCCTTGCGCGTGTGCGTCGGCGAGAAGGCCGCACCATCAGGGCCGAACAGCAGCCCCTTCAGCAGCGCTGGCGTTTCGGCGCGGGTCCGCATTGCCCGTTTGCGGGGGCTTTCCTGCAGGATCGCATGAACGCGGTCCCACGTCTCGCGGTCGATGATTGCTTTGTGCTCGCCGGGGTAGCTCTCACCCTTGTGCACCGCCTCGCCGATGTAGGAGCGGTTGTTCAGCAGCCGGTAGAGGTACTTCTTGTCGATCCGGTTGCCGCGGGGCGTGCGGACGCCGCGCTTCGCGACCTCCCGCGCCAATTCGGTCCCCGAGCCTATCTCGAGGAAGCGGGCGAAGATCCAGCGGACATGCACGGCGGCTTCGTCATCGACCACCAGTTTGCGGTTTTGCACCCGGTATCCGTAGGGCGGCACCCCGCCCATCCACATCCCCTTCTTCCGGCTGGCGGCGACCTTGTCGCGGATGCGCTCGGCCGTCACCTCGCGCTCGAACTGCGCGAAGGAGAGCAGAATGTTCAGCGTCAGCCGGCCCATGGAGGTGGTGGTGTTGAACGACTGAGTGACCGAGACGAACGTCACGCCGTTTCGGTCGAACACCTCGACCAGCTTGGCGAAGTCGGCGAGCGAGCGGCTGAGGCGGTCGATCTTGTAGACCACCACCACGTCGACGAGCCCGTCCTCGATGTCCTCCAGCATCCTCTTCAAGCCCGGGCGCTCGAGCGTGCCGCCCGAGATGCCGCCGTCGTCATACTGATCGCGGACCAGCACCCACCCCTCTGAGCGCTGGCTGGCGATGTAGGCTTCGCATGCCTCGCGCTGGGCGTGCAGCGAGTTGAACTCCTGCTCCAGCCCTTCCTCGGAGGATTTCCGAGTGTAGATCGCGCAGCGGAGTTTCCGGACCATTCCTGATTTCGTAGGGGCCTTAGTCATGTCCGCGCCCTCCGATTCTTGAGGCCGAAGAACACCCAGCCATTCCAGCGCGTGCCTGTGATGGCGCGCGCGATAGCGGACAGCGACTTGTAAGGCCGCCCCTGCCATTCAAAGCCGTCGGCGGTGACGGTGACGATGTACTCGACACCTTGCCACTCGCGGAGCAGCCGCGTGCCGGTGATGGGGCGGTCACAGTCGAGGCGCGTGCCGCGCTTCTTCTTGTCACCGCCGTCGAGTTCCTCGCCCAGCCGTTCCAGCCGCCGGATGGTCTCGGGCTTCAGGCCACCATAGGCCAGCTCCTGGATGCGATAGGCCAGTCGGCTCTCCAGGTAGCGTCGGTTGAACGGCGGCGGCTCGCTGTCGAACAGATCGCGCCACTGCGCCTTCAGTTCCGGCGTCGTGGCGGTTTTCAGCGCAGCCAGGCGCGCGGGAATGGGATCGTGGGTCGTCATGCGGGTCTCCGGTGAGTTGGAGTTGCATGACGGCATCGGTCGGCCGGAGAGTGTAGGCGAATTTCTCCAGTATCGTCAGAAGGTTCGCCCTGTTCCCGCAGCTGCAGGCGGACGAGCCCGAGCGCCAGCAGGCCGCACAACTCGGCGCGGCGCTCGGCGGGAGTCATCTGGTCGGGCGGCAGCGGGTTTGAACCCCGCTGGGGGTTTGTCGGCACGTTTCGCATGGGGGAAACGCTACCCGCACACCCTCCGAAAACAATCGGATTCAAAGGCTTATGGGAGTTCTGCGTAAGCCCGCGCAGAGGATAGGAACCGGCGGAGCCTCAGTGACGTATCGCCGGCGCGACCTGGGCATCGGTGTCGAGAACCAGCGCCGATCTCCAGAGCGGCGTCTTCATGAACACCACCTCCTCGAAGCGATAGCTGGCCGTTCCCCGCTCCTGCTGCAACAGGCCAGCCCAGCAGAGCGGGCGCAGCACCTGGATGTAGAGCTGGGCCATCACCTCGTCGTAGTGCGGGAGCGGTCCCGTCTCGGGCTCGCCGAAGAACACGCGGCGGAGGTGCGCGCCGGTGGCGCCGTCCTCGGTCTCGACGTTGAGCACGTTCAGGAACACGTCCCAGTTACCAAGGATCGGCGCATCGTCAAAGCGCGACATGCTGGCGTGGTTGATCCGGAACAGGAAGAACGGGACGACTGTGCCGAAGATCCGGCCGGGATGGCCGACCAGCGCCTGGCCCGTCTTGGTCAGGCGGAACTCGCCCTTGTAGTGCCGCCCGAGCTTCATCGCGATCATTAGGTCGTGCAGCACCATGAGCGGGGCGAAGTCGGGCTCGTTCAGCACCTTGTTGACGGCGAAGAGGTCCGCCTCGGTGTGGCCGGGCCAGCCGAACTCGGCCGCGGCCCAGTGCACGAATACCCGCTTGAACGCCTTGGACGGCGTCAGGGGAATGCCGCCATTCTCGCCGATCCAGGCGAAGGTCTTCTCCATCCCGCGCACCAGCGGCGAGAACGCAAGCGCCGGATCGGCATCTTCGATCTCCCGAAACGCGATCACCTCAGATCTCCCGCGCGAACCAACGGATGCGGCCGACGATGTGGATCTCGTCGGCCGTTCTTTCGTATTCGGGGTAATGCTTGTTGTCGGAGATGACGCGCACCGCGGGCGGGTCGCTGTTCGGGATGTGCTCAAGCCGCTTGGCGACCAGCCCCATCCCGTCGTCCAGCACGAAGATGCCGGGCGGGTTGGGCGCGCGGCGGGTCATGTCGACCAAGACCGCGTCGCCGCTTAGCAGCGTCGGCGCCATGCTGTCGCCCTCCACATGCATGATGCGCAGCTGCGACGGACTGGCTTTCAGGCTATTCCGGATCCAGGAGCGGCGGAAGTGATAGACGCGGCCGGGCGTGTCGCCATCCTCGGTCACGACTGCACCACCGCCCATTGCGGGGCGCGGGGTGGCATGTGCGATGGCCACAAAGGCGTCGTCAGGATTGTCCAAGAAGGGCGGCTTACCCTCCACCTCGCCGATGCCGTGGATCAGCCAGTCGCGATCCACCTTCAGCACGCGGGCGACCTCGGCCAGCCGGTCTATGCCAGGGCGGGCTGAACGGCCACGGAGGATGTCGTAGACGAACGAACGGTTCACGCCGGCCATCTCGGCGACGTGGGCGGGGCTGATGCCGAGCTGATTGGCCCGGGCTCTGAGGCGGTCGGAAAGCGTGTGGTGCTCGGTCATGTCATCCCCACCCAACTGTGGATGAAATAGGATAAAATCGGATTGATCGAGGCCCGTCAAGCGAATAAGAACAGAAGGTAAACATCTTACACGGGAATCGGCGCGGAGGACAGTGAATGCACATCGACAAATTGTACTTCACGCTCCCCGAGATCCTCGAGCGCTGGCAGATCACCGAGGCCGACCTGATCTACCTCGCGGAGAACGACAAGCTCCGACTTTCGGTGCGCGTGTTCGGCGTTCCCATGGAGTTCGGCGACATCGAGGAAGACGAGCGAGGCGAGCCGTACAAGGTGCCGTGGGAGCAAAGCTACCACAGCGGCCTGCTCGATCTCCACGCCCGTGATGTGTTCCAGCTCTTCCGGTGCAGCGAGGTCCATCTCGAGAGCTTTCGGACGCCGAGGGCCGATTACGCTGAGACCTGGGGCGATGCGCAGCCCGTCCTCGTGATGATCGGTGACCTCCTTCTAAGGCGCAATGAACGCGACCGTTTCGAGATCGAGACCGGGTTCTCGCCCGGCGGCCAGCCGATGGAGGAAGCCACCTTCATCGGCGACGGCGCCTTCGAATGGATCGATGAGCGCCTGCAGGCGCGCGAGCATCTCGTCGATCTCGGCCTTCTTGCCGATGAAGGCGTTCAGCGCGGCTTCCTTGTTCCGGCGCGCCTTCTCGGCGCGGGCCTCAAAGCGCGGGGTTGTGATCGGGTTCAGGCGGGTTGTCATCGTGGTGGCTCCGGGTGAGTTGCATCGTCCTTGTAGGATGGACGTTCGCTCCGCTGGCCCGGCTTATCAACTCGATAAGCACATGACTTTGAACGATAATTGGGGTCGACGATGCAGGGCATGAGCGAGCGTCAGTACGCCGCCCATGTCGGGCTGTCGCGCGGTGCGATCCAGAAGGCGAAGACCGCCGGCCGGCTCATCCTGTACGAGGATGGCAGCATCGACGCCGCCGCTTCAGACGAGCGGCGGGCCGAGACGACGGACCCGTCGAAGACCCGAAAGGCGCCGGCGCCCAAGCTGAAACCCGTGCCCGAGGCCGCCGTGGCTGCCGTGGGCGACACCCTCCGCGAACAGGGGCTTTCCGCGCCGGCCGTCGGCGGCGGCACGACCTTCCTTCAGGCCAAGACCGCGAACGAGGTGCTGAAGGCGCAGGAGCGACGCATCCGGCTCCAGAAGCTGAAGGGGGAGCTGGTCGACCGCGCCCGGGCGGAGACGCTGATGTTCCGGCTCGCGCGCGACGAGCGCGACGCGTGGGTGACCTGGCCGGCGCGGGTGGCTGCGTTGATGGCCTCTGAGCTCACCGCGGCGCTGAGGGACACATGCGAGGTTGAGGCGGCGCTGATGCAGAAGGTTCTGGAGGCCCATGTTCGCGCCCAGCTCGACAGCCTCGCGGAGATCCGACCCGGGCTTGGATGACGATCTTTTCGGGTTCGACGGCGCCGCCGCGTTGCTCCGCGCCTGGTCGCGGGGCCTGCGCCCCGACCCGGACCTGACCGTCTCGAGTTGGGCCGACCGCCACCGGAAACTCGCCTCGCGAGCCTCGGCCGAGCCGGGGCAGTACCGGACCGCGCGCACGCCCTACATGCGCGAGATCATGGACCGGCTCTCGCCCGGCGATCCGACCCAGCGCATCGTGTTCATGAAGGCCGCGCAGATCGGGGCCACCGAGGCTGGCAACAACTGGATCGGCTTCGCCATCCATCAGGCGCCGGGGCCGATGCTGGCGGTCCAGCCGACGGTGGAACTGGCCAAGCGCAACTCGCGCCAGCGGATCGACCCGCTGATCGACGAAAGCCCGGACCTGCGGGAGCGGGTGAAGCCCGCCCGCTCGCGGGATGCGGGCAACACGATGCTGTCGAAGGAGTTTGCCGGCGGCATCCTGATCATGACCGGCGCGAACTCGGCGGTGGGACTGCGCTCCACCCCGGCGCGCTACATCTTCCTCGACGAGGTCGACGCCTATCCGGCCTCGGCCGACGAGGAAGGCGACCCGGTCACGCTGGCCGAGGCGCGCTCGCTGACCTTCGCCCACCGGCGCAAGGTCTTCCTGGTCTCGACGCCGACGATCCGGGGGCTGAGCCGGATCGAGCGGGAGTTCGAGGCCAGCGACCAGCGGCGGTACTTCGTGCCGTGCCCGCATTGCGACGCGATGCAGTGGCTGAAGTTCGAGCGGCTGCGCTGGGAGAAAAGGCGCCCGGAGACGGCCGAGTATCTCTGCGAGGGCTGCGAGCGGCCCATCGCCGAGCACCACAAGACGAGGATGCTCGAGCGCGGCGAGTGGCGTGCGACCGCCACGGCCGCCGATCCGACGACCGTCGGCTACCACCTGTCGGCGCTCTACTCGCCGGTGGGCTGGCTCAGCTGGCAGCGGATCGCGCGGGCGCATGAGGCGGCACGGGGCAGCGACGAGGCAATGCGGGCGTTCCGGAACACCATCCTCGGCGAGACCTGGATGGAAACCGGCGAGGCGCCCGACTGGCAGCGGCTGGCGGATCGGCGCGAGGCTTGGGCCCCGGGCACGGTGCCGGAGCGCGGTCTGTTCCTGACGGCGGGCGCAGACGTGCAGAAGGACCGGATCGAGGTCGATGTCTGGGCCTGGGGTCGCGGCCTGGAAAGCTGGCTCGTCGACCACCTCGTGCTCGAGGGCGGGCCCGGCGATCCGGCCTGCTGGCAGCAGCTGACCGACCTGCTTGGGCGGACATGGGCGCATGGGTCTGGTCAGCGGATGACGCTGGCACGGCTCGCGATAGACACGGGCTACGAGACCAGCGCGGTCTATGCCTGGTCGCGCCAGGTAGGCTTTGCGCAGGTGGCGCCGGTGAAGGGCGTCGAGGGGTTCACCCGGACGAGCCCAGTGACCGGGCCGACCTATGTCGACGCGACCGTCGCCGGCAAACGGCTCCGGCGCGGCGCCCGGCTCTGGACCGTGGCCACATCGACCTTCAAGGCCGAGACCTATCGCTTCCTGCGGCAGGACCGGCCGACGAGGGAAGAACAGGCGGCGGGCGCGCTGTGCCCGCCCGGCACGATCCACCTGCCGGACTGGGCGGACGGTGAATGGCTGAAGCAGCTGACCGCCGAGCAGCTGGTGACGGTCCGCACGAAACGCGGCTTCGCGCGGCTCGAGTGGCAGAAGCTCCGCGAACGCAACGAGGCGCTGGACACCCGCGTCTATGCCCGTGCGGCGGCGTGGATCGCGGGTGCTGATCGCTGGCCCGAAGCACGCTGGGCCGATCTGGAGTCCCAGCTTGGGGTGGCGAAGCAGGACGGATCCGAAGCCGGTCCGGCCATGGCGCCGTCCGGCCCGACACGAACGACGCCGCGCCGGCGCACGGTGCGCTCGAGCTATATGAGGTGACTTGATGACCACGGCCGCAGAGCTGCGCGCCCACCGCGATGCGCTGACGGCGCAGCGGTCCTCGGGCGTGGCGCGCGTCAGCTATGACGGCAAGACCGTGGACTATCGCAGCGTCGCCGAGATCGACCGGGCCATCGAGGCGCTGGATCGCGAGATCGCCGCTGCCGAAGGGCGCCGGATCGTCCGGCAGCTGCGCGTGACCACGTCGAAGGGACTCTGACCCAATGGGCCTCTTCGATCGCTTTCGCCGCCGCCCCGCCGGCGGGCCCGCTGCCGTGCGCGCCCGTCTCGAAGGCGCCATGGCGAAGCGCCGGCTGCGCGGCTGGAACCCGCCGCTCGAGAACATCAACTCGCTGGTCGCCTCCGGCGGCCCGCGGCTGCTGGCGCGGTCACGCGAACTGGTGGTGACGAACGGCTATGCCGCCAACGCCTGCGAGGCCTTCGCCGCGAACCTCGTCGGCGACGGGATCAAGCCGTCCTCGTTGATCGAGGACGGGGATCTCCGCGACCGGGTCCAGCGGCTCTGGCTCGCCTGGACCGACAAGGCCGACGCCGACGGTCTGACCGACTTCTACGGCCTGCAGGCCATGGTCGCGCGCGAGATGTTCGTCGCGGGCGAATGCTTCGTCCGGCTGCGCCCGCGCCGGGCGGAGGACGGACTGCTGGTGCCGCTGCAGCTGCAGCTTCTCCAGTCCGAGATGCTGCCCTTCGAGAAGACCGAGACGGCAGCCAACGGCAACCGCATCCGCTGCGGGATCGAGTTCGATGCGATCGGGCGACGCGTGGCCTACCACTTCCGCCGCCGGTATCCGGGTGACAGCACCGATCAGGGGGCGGTGATCCCGGAGACTGTGCGCGTACCGGCGGCCGACGTGCTGCACATTTACCGCCCCATCGACGCGGGTCAGATCCGGGGACTGCCGCATATCGCACCGGCCATGGTGCGGCTGTTCCTGCTTGACCAGTACGACGACGCCGAACTCGACCGGAAGAAGACCGCGGCGATGTTCGCGGGCTTCATCACCAAGACCGCGCCCGAAGAGCCCATGATGGGAGAGGCCGAGGCGGATCTCGACGGCGCCGCCATTGCGAGCCTCGAGCCCGGCACGATGCAGGTGCTGCTGCCCGGCGAGGACGTGAAGTTCTCATCTCCGGCCGATGTCGGCGGCGGCTACGAGGCGTTCCAGTACCGCACGCTGCTGGCGGTCTCGGCCTCGCTGGGGCTGCCGTATCACCTCGTCACCGGGGATGTGCGGCAGGCGAACTACTCGTCCCTGCGCGCCGAACTCGTCGAGTTCCGCCGCCGCATCGGCCAGCTGCAGCACGGCGTGATCGTGCACCAGCTCTGTCGCGCGGTGTGGCAGCGCTGGCTGGAGACGGCGGTGCTCGCTGGCGCGCTCGATGCCGATCCCGCGACGGTGCGACCGGTGCAATGGATCCCGCCGCGCTGGGACTGGGTCGATCCGCTGAAGGACATCCAGGCGCAGGTGCTGGCGATGGAGGCGGGCATCACCTCGCGGCGCAAGGTGGTCGAGGCGACCGGTTACGACGTCGAGGAAGTGGACCGCGAGAACGCCGCCGACGCCGCGCGCGCGACAGGTCTCGGCCTGCGCTACCGCACCAGCCCCGGCGAGACGCAGGGCGCCCGCGCGACGCCGGCGACCCGGGCCGAGCCCGGCGACGGCGCCGGCAACAACACGGATGGCGGCGCCGTCGCGACCGATCCGGCCACCGAACAGGAGTGACGACATGGCAAACTGGTATGCGATCCGCGCCCGGGGGACCGGTGCGGAAGTGGCGATCTATGACGAGATCGGCGCCTACGGGGTCTCGGCGAAGGGTTTTCTGGCCGAACTGGGCGCGTTGCCCGAGCGCACGCCCGTCGATCTGCGGCTCAACAGCCCCGGCGGCTCGGTCTTCGACGCGGTCGCGATCCACAATGCGCTCAAGCGGCACGAGGGGACCGTCACGGTCTGGATCGACGGCATCGCCGCCTCGGCCGCCTCCTACATCGCGATGGCGGGCGACGAGATCGTCATGCCCGAGAACGCCTTCCTTATGATCCACGACCCGGCCGGCCTCGTGATGGGCACGGCCGAGGACATGCGCGCCATGGCCGAGGCGCTCGACAAGGTGAAGGGCAGCCTGATCTCCGGCTACGCCGCGAAATCCGGTCGGACACCAGAGGAGGTCTCCGCGCTGATGGCCGCCGAGACCTGGTTCGACGCATCGGACGCCGTCGCGCAGGGTTTCGCCGACCGGCTGATCGAGCCCGTCCGGATCGCCGCGAACTTCGACATCGGGCGCTTCCGCAACGCGCCGCCGGTTTTGGTGAAGCAGGTCGAAGCCGAACCGGAGCCTGGCGCCGATACCGACGGCACAAACACCGAGGCCACCGACGAAGTCGCCGACGGCGATCAGGTCGAGGACGCCGAGGACGAGCAGGCCGACAGCGCCGACACCGCTCAGCCTTCGGCCGAGACGCCACCGCCGAGCGGCGCGCCGCCGGATCCCGCCGCGATCCGGGCGGAGGCCATCGGCCACGCCCGGGCTGTCGTCGATCTCTGCCGCCTCGCGGGCCAGCCGCAGATGGCCGGCCGCTTCCTCGAAGAGGACGCGAGCCTCGACGAGGTGCGCACGGCCCTCCTTGCCGCGAAGGCCGAGGCCGAGCCCGAGATCGCACCCCATCACCCGCAACCTGGCCGCTCCTCGGCCGCGCGCCCCTGGGGCGAGATCGTCGCCCGCACCTTCAAGCTGAAAGGATAAGCTCATGACCACGCTGGTCGAAGGGAAACACCCCGGCGGCTTCCTCGTCTGGGAAGCCTTCCGCGATTACACCCGCGAGACGATCACCGTCGCCTCGGGCACGCTCGAGCCCGGCACGGTGCTCGGCAAGATCACGGCCTCGGGCAAGTACGCCGCGCACGACCCCGCGGCCGTGGACGGCACCGAGACAGCCGTCGCTGTGCTATGGGGCAAGGCGGATGCGAGCGCCGGCGATGCGCCCGCCGTCGCGGTCGTCCGCGGTCCCGCCGTCGTCAACCGCCACGACCTCGTCTTTGCCGGCACCCCCAGCGAGGGCGAGATCGCGGCCGCCCACACGGCGCTCCGCGCCGCGGGCATCCTCGTCCGCTGACCCAATCCCGACAGGAGGCATCCTCATGGCCACCATGGACATCTTCGAAGGCGATGCCTTCACCATCGTCGAGCTCACCCGTGCGCTCGAAAACATCCCCTACAAGCCCGCGCTGCTCTCGGGCTCGAACCTCTTCAGCTCGCGTGGCGTGCGCTCCCGCACCGTCGTGATCGAGAGCCGCGACGGCACGCTGTCGCTGATCCCGTTCTCCGAGCGCGGTTCGGCCTACGAGCAGCAGGTTCCCGACCGGCGCGAGATGCGCGCCTTCGTCTGCCGCCAGTTCAAGAAGCAGGACGTGCTCTGGGCCTCCGAGATCCAGTCCGTCCGCGACTTCGGCTCCGAGAGCGCCACCCAGCAGGTGCAGACCGAGGTCGCGTATCGGCTCAGGAAGCTCCGCCAGGACGCCGAAACTACCTTCGAGTACCACCTGCTGAACGGCATCCAGGGGTTGGTGAAGGACCCGAAGGACAACGCGACGGTGGTCAACTACTTCACCGAGTTCGGCATCTCGCCCGCGGCCGAGATCGACTTCGACCTCGACAATGCGAGCCCGGCCTCCGGCGCGCTCCGCAAGCGCTGCCAGGCGCTGATCGAGAGCGTCGAGGACTCGATGGGCGGGCTCTCGGCCGGCGCCGTGCAGGTCCGCGCCGAATGCGGCTCGGCCTTCTTCGCCGATCTCGTGGCCCACAAGGAGGTGCGGGAGACCTACCTCAACACCGCCGCCGCGGCCGACCTGCGCGGTCGCGTGGCGGACGAGGTCAGCTTCGGCGGCATCACCTTCCGGCGCCACCGGGGCGGGGTCGGCTTCACGGTCCCGACCGACAAGGCGTTCTTCTATCCCGAAGGCATCGAGGGGCTCTTCGAGATCTACTACGCCCCCGCGGACACCTTCGAGACGGTGAACACGCTCGGCCAGCCGCTCTATGCCCGCACCATCCCCGACCGGGATCGCGACGAATGGGTGCGGCTCGAGATCGAGAGCAACCCGCTGCCGATCTGCACCCGTCCGCAGGTGCTGCGCTCAGCACGACGGACCTGACGAGTCAGAGCGTGACGCTGTATCGGGCGTGAAGATCGCTGAGATGCCGGACCAGCCAGTCTGCCGGTTCGGTATCCTGCCAGAAGCGCAAGAGTTCCGGATAGCTCATCGCCTCGAACGCCGGCGATGATCCTGCCACGCGCGCCCTGAACTCCTCGATCTCGTCTCGATGGGCCACGAACTCGGGACCGGCGGTCGGGTTCGCGGGCTCCCAGAACAGATACAGCAGCGTGACCGGTCGATCGGGGAAGCTGCGTGCCAGTCCGAACGCATGCTTGATGAGCTGTGCAGCGTCGAGCCATGTGTACTGGTCCGGGCGATCCCGGAGGCGCAGCATCTCGCGAAAGTATCCCTGATCGCGCCGCGTGTCCCTGATATGCTCCGCGTAGGCGGGCGAGAATTCGGCCCGGTGGGCCGACAGGTGTTCGGTCAGCTTGGACTCGATCCCGACCACGCCGCCGGGGCCCGAAAGCACGACGTCGAGGTTGGGTGCACGGCCGCCGCGGAGTCCGGTGGGGCATTTCCGTTCGAAGCGAAGATCGTCGAAACCGGCACCCATCGGCATGGCGAGGTCGGCGATCCGGCTCCGAAACGGCGCGAAGCAGTTGACCGCCAGCCCGGATGAAGAATGGGCCGCCCGGAACTTGGTCTCCAGTTCGTTGCCGTCGCCCGCGGACAGGTCTGCTTCGAAATCCTCCAGCGAGACCTGCGGAAGCAGGGTGTCGCGAAAATCTGCAACGTAGCCCTTCGGGTCGAGAGATGTGTCCGGGTGCTGGTGAACGAAAGCCTCTGAAAGAGCTTGAACGGCTCGGATCCTCGTCGGGCGTTCTGAAATCGATTCCTGTTTCATGGGAGCAGTATAGCCATGACCAGCGCGTTCGCATCCGCCCTCGACGCGCTCTTCGCGGATGCGCATCTCGCGCGCGACATCGTCTACATTGCCGAGGGCGGCGCGCCTTCGCTGGTCCGGGCGATCCTGCGCCGGCCCGATGACGTTACCGGCTTCGGCGAGGCGCGGATCTGGTCGGAAACCACCCGGCTGGATCTGCGCCTTTCCGAGGTGGCCAACCCGCGTCCCGGCGACCGCATCGAGATCGACGGCGAGGCCTTCCTCATCCAAAGCGAGCCCGTCCGCGACCGCGAGCGGCTCGTCTGGACTGTGGATCTGCGTCCGGCCTGATCGCGATGAAGCTGAAGCTTGACATCACGCCGGACCTCGTCGCCGCCATGACCGCCGAGGTGAAGGCCGGCGAGAAGGCCGTCACCGCCGCCATGCGCGAGGCGGGCACCGGGCTCAAGACCGCCTGGCGCGGCCAGATCACAGGCGCCGGGCTCGGGCGACGGCTCGCGAACTCGATCCGGAGCCAGACCTACCCGAAGGCCGGCGAGAGCCTGAACGCCGCGGCGCTGGTCTGGTCGAAGGCCCCGGTCATCGTCGGCGCTCACGATACCGGGCCGCTGATCCGCTCTAAGGACGGGTTTTGGCTTGCGATCCCGACGCCAGCCGCCGGACGCGGCCTGCGCGGCGGCAGGATCACCCCCGGCGAATGGGAGCGCCGCCGGGGTCTGCGGCTCCGCTTCGTCTACCGTCGCCGCGGGCCCAGCCTGCTGGTGGCAGAGGGACGGCTGAACAGTCATGGGCTCGGTGTCGCGTCACGCTCGAAGACTGGCCGCGGGCGCACGACGGTGCCGATCTTCCTGCTGGTGCCGCAGGTCAAGTTGCCGAAGCGGCTCGACCTGGACCGGGATGCCGAGCGGGCGCTGGACAGCGTGCCGGGTCTGATCGTGGCCAACTGGGTGGAGGGACGGTTCCTGTAAAGGCGCGTCGAGAGCACTGCTCCCACTCATACAATTCCGGGATTGTCAGGGGCCTCGATGCATCCGCATAATCAAGGGCATGAAGCGCCCCGAGCAGTTAATTGAGCGGTCCTACTCAATGATGATCGCCAGCTACTGGCTGGCGAGATGCGGAGTTCGTCACGACGGCAAGGCTGCGTCCCCTCCTGCGGCTCTGGGGGTCAGCACCTGGAAAGCAGCATACGACAGTTTCTTCGATGCGATGGGTGACGGCCGCTCACAGACTCAATTCCGGAACAGCATGAAAAATGCGCGAGATACGTTCGACATATTGTTCGACAACGGACGGATCGGGTGGGTCGATCGCAACGGACAGCAACCGTCATTGAGCGCCAGTTTCACGCGGATCCATGAAGAATGGACGGATCGTTCCGATCAGGAGCTTGAGCGGTTCGTCCTCGGGCTTCATGCCGGAATGCCGGTAGCAGTGGATGGGAAAGCCCGCAGCCCGGAAGCACGGACGGAGGGTGGCGAAAAGGTCTACGTCTCCCTACGACGCGAACGTGATCCGAGGCTCAGAGAGGACGCCCTCGCGATCCATGGGTTCGACTGTATGGCTTGCGGGTTCAACTTCGGCCGCGCGTACGGGGCTATTGGTGAGGGTTTTATCGAAGTCCACCATGTCGTTCCGATCGCCGAAGCAGGTAAAACGATCACCGACCCGGCGAAGGATCTTGCCGTGCTCTGTTCAAATTGCCATCGCATGGTGCATCGGAAACGCAGCGTATGCCTCTCATTAGATGAACTGAAAGCGCATCTGAGGAGCCGCGGTTCACATTCCTGATCGGTATTCGACGCAGGCTATGCACCGCAGAACCTTGCTTGGGGGGCGTTTTCCGATTAACGCCCCCCGGCAAGAAAGGAAGAGCTGGTGACTACCCCACGCGAAACCATTCTCGCCGCGCTGCATGCGCGATTATCGGCGTTGCCCGCCACCGCGCTCCGCGGCGACGTTCTGCCCGAGCGCGTCCCGGCCGAAGGCATGCTGATCTTGCGCGATGGCGAGCCGGGGGAGCCAGAGGTAACTCTGTCGCCGTTGGCCTATCACTATCAGCACCGCGCCGAGATCGAGGCCGTCGTCCAGGGCGCGGACCGTGACGTCGCCTTCGACACGCTGATCGCGAGCGTCGGCGCGGCGCTCGCCGCCGACCGGACACTGGGCGGGCTCTGCGACTGGGTCGAGGCGGAAGCGCCGCGGCCGGTGGACTTGGCCGTAGAGGGCGCTGCCAGCCTGAAGGCCGCGGTGATCCCGGTGGTGCTGCACTATTCCACGGCCGATCCGCTGGCCTGACCCAATCGACTACAGGAGACGAACATGGCACGAGCCCAGGGGGCGCGGGCGCTGATGGCGCTTGCGTTCGAGACGACTTATGGAACGCCGCCCGCGAGCGGCTTCACCCGCATGCCCTTCGCCAGCACCTCGCTCGGCGCGGAGCAGCCGCTGCTGAACTCGGAGCTGCTCGGCTACGGCCGCGATCCGCTGGCGCCGATCAAGGACGCGGTGACGGCCGATGGCGATGTCGTCGTGCCGCTCGACGCCGAGGCGTTCGGCTTCTGGCTGAAGGCGGCCTTCGGCGCACCGACGACCACGGGCGCGGAGGCGCCCTATACCCACGAGTTCCAGTCCGGGTCCTGGACGCTGCCCAGCATGTCGATCGAGACCGGCATGCCGGAAGTGCCGCGCTATGCGATGTATTCCGGCTGCGTGCTCGACCAGATCACCTGGCAGATGCAGCGCTCGGGCCTGCTGACCGCCACGGCGCGGCTGGTGGCGCAGGGCGAGACGGTGGGCACGACCACCAGCGCCGGCACACACGCCGCGCTGGAGCTGAAGCGCTTCGGACATTTCAACGGGTCGATCACCCGCAACGGGTCCGCGCTCGGCAACGTAGTCTCGGCCGAGATCACCTATGCCAACACCCTCGACCGGATCGAGACGATCCGCTCGGACGGGCGCATCGACGGCGCGGACCCGTCCATCGCCGCGCTGACCGGCCGGATCGAGGTGCGCTTCGCCGACCAGACGCTGGTGACGCAGGCCATCAATGGCGAGACCTGCGAGATGGAGTTCGCCTACGTCCTGCCGTCCGGTGAGAGCTTCACCTTCACCGTGCACGCCGTCTACCTGCCGCGCCCGCGCATCGAGATCTCCGGGCCGCAAGGCGTGCAGGCCACCTTCGACTGGCAGGCCGCCCGCGACAGCGTGGTCGGCCGAATGTGCACCGCCACCCTGATCAACGACATCGAGGTGTACTGAGGATGCTGACGCTCGACCTGACGAATGAACCGCGCTGGCACGACCTGGCACCCGGAGTGCGGGTGCAACTCCGCCCGCTGACCACGGCGCTCATGGTGGCGACGCGCAGCGATCTGGCCGTCGAGGCAGTTCCGGTGGAGGCTTCCGACGAGGAACGCGCGGTCGCCTTCGCCAAAGCGCTGGCGCGGCGTGCCGTGCTCGCCTGGGAGGGCATCGGCGACGCGGACGGCACTCCAATCGACCCGAGCCCGGAGGCCATCGACGCGCTGCTCGACGTCTGGCCGATCTTCGAGGCGTTCCAGCTTAGCTACGTCTCGAAGGGACTGCTGCTGGAACAGGAAAAAAACGCCTCCGCGCTCTCGCCGAATGGTCCTTCGGCGGGGGCGAACGCTACTGCGAAACCTGCGCGCAAGCCTGCCCGGACTGCCCGGCGCGGCTGAACCGTCCGGCAACGCCGGAAGGTTGGCAGGTGTGGGACCTGGTCGGTCGTCTCGGCGGCCAGCTGCGCGTCCTGC
>Ga0209345_10001556_pt1 | contig 27080 bp, 21 predicted proteins | sample Cruoilmetagenom7_FD_187294 | JGI IMG/M metagenome (GOLD analysis project Ga0209345, IMG submission 187294) | Oil polluted marine microbial communities from Coal Oil Point, Santa Barbara, California, USA - Sample 7 (SPAdes) (version 2) | ecosystem: Environmental > Aquatic > Marine > Oil seeps ...
TGAACCACCGTATGCACAACAAGGCCTTTACGGTAGATGGGCGAGCCAGCATCCTTGGCGGGCGAAACATTGGTGACGAATACTTCGGAACCGGCAAGAACCCGTTGCAAATGGACCTCGATGTCCTGGCCGTGGGCGAAGTCGTCTCGCATATCTCCGCCGACTTTGACCGGTATTGGAATGCCGCGTCCGTGCATGAGGCAGCTTTCATCCTCGGCAAGGTAAGGCAACCTGATCTGCTCACCATGCGGTTGGCTCGCTTTGCGGATGCGTCGCAGTACTCTGATTACCGCGCTTCTCTCGAGGATTCGGACATCGTCACATCGCTGAAGGAAGGTACATTGGCGCTGGAATGGACCTCAGCTGACCTGATCAGCGATGACCCTGATAAGATCATGGGCAAGGCGCCAGAAGCGGAACTGTTCACCACACGGCTTCGCGATGCCATGAAACCCATCGAGCACCGTTTTGATGGCGTAACCCCCTACTTTGTACCAGGTGAAAGAGGTCAAGAGGCCTTTGCCAGCCTTCGGGAACGTGGCGTTGCCGTGCGTATGTTGACCAACTCGCTTGAGGCCACCAACATGCTGCCAGTCCACGCAGGGTATAGCAAACGCCGCAAGAACCTGCTGCGCATGGGGGTCGGGCTTTTTGAACTGCGCGCCCAGGCTGCTGCTCCGTCGGATGGGGACAAATTGGCCCGATTGGGGTCTTCGGGGTCAAACTTGCATGCAAAGACCTTTGCGGTGGATGGAGCCCGTATTTTCATAGGCTCATTCAATTTTGATCCACGCTCAGCGATGCTCAACACTGAGATGGGGCTTGTGATCGAAAGCGAAAGAATGGCGCAGGCGCTGCACCACGCGTTTGACACCGGGCTTCGCGGTTTGACCTGGCAGTTACGGTTGCAGGATGGCAAACCAGTTTGGACTGAAGGGACCACCACGATAGAAAAAGAGCCAGGGACGAGCCTGCACAACCGCATCGTCTTGCGGCTTATCGGATGGCTTCCAGTCGAATGGCTCCTTTAGCGTCTGAAGTCATAGCGTCGCCATACACAGTCCTGACAACAAAAGATCCTCAGGGTCTGGAATCATGCCGCGAAGGACTGATGGTCTATCCCCGCATCATGCAACAGGCGCGCAGCCTGTGTTGATTTCACCATATTCCAAATAAGAACAAAGTATGAACATATGGGTGGGTGTATGGGAATCGATCCGACATATGGGCAGGTGATCCACCTGCCGCATGCGCCCGTTCGTGCGCCGGAACCGCGTGTGGGCCAAGTGGCCTTGCAGGAGGTTCAGGCCGCGTTTGCGGGCGATATCGCCGTGGCGGGTTTTATTCTGGCGGCGCTTCGGCGCAGTGCGCGGCCTGTCCTGTGGGTGCAGGACAGGGTGTCGCGACGCGAGAGGGGGCGCCTCTACCTACCCGGCGGCGGCAAGCGAATGGCCTTTTCCGCGCTGTTGCAGATCGAGGTCAGCCACGCGCGCGATGTACTCTGGGCGATGGAGGAAGGGGCCTCATGTTCCGGTTTGGGGGCCGTGGTGGGAGAGATCGACGGCAATCCCAAAGCGCTCGACTTTACGGCGACCAAGCGTCTGGCCCTGCGGGCGGAGGCGTCCGGCGTGCCGGTCTGGTTGATCCGATCCCACGATGCGGCAGGGTTGAGTGCGGCGCGCGAGCGGTGGCGGATCCGCTCCGCCCCCTCGATGCGGGCGCCGCACGACCCCGGCGCGCCCGGTCCGCCCTGTTGGCAGGTGGAATTGTTCCGGGCGCGTGGACGACCGCCGGGCAAATGGGTGATGCGACATGACTTTGCGCAGGATCGCCTCGATCTGGTTTCCGAAGCTGGCGATGGAGCGGTGGCAGGTGACGATCCGCTGCGACAGGACGTTACCCGCGCATGACGTGCCGGTCGTGCTGTCGCGCGATGGCACGCATGGCGCGGTGGTTCATGCCGTATCGGATGCAGCTTTGTCGCGCGGGATTGCCCCGGGCATGCGCATCGTGGACGTACAGGCGATCCATCCGGATCTGCATGTGGAGCCTGCGGATATGGCTGGCGATCTGGCCCTGCTCGATCGGTTGGTGTTCTGGTCGCGCCGCTGGGGACCGTGGAGCGCGCGCGACGGCGAGGATGGCCTGTTCGTGGATGTCGCGGGTATCGCGCATCTGTTCGGTGGGGAGCCGCAGCTGCTGGATGACATCACAGCGCGTTTCGCCATGCAGGGCCTTACCGTACAGGCCGCTATAGCCTCCACACCGATGGCTGCGCAGATGTTGGCGCGCTTCGGTCAGGTTCGCATCGTGGGCGAGGATCCGGCCCCCAGCCTCGCCACCCTCAGTGTGCGAGCGTTACGTGTCGGAGCCGAGACGGAGCGGCTTCTGGATCGTTTGGGGCTCAAGACCATCGGCGCGCTTGACGGCGTCCCGCGCCTGTCCCTGATGCGGCGGTTTTCAGGGGTTCCGGCTGAGCGTAATCCGCTGATCCTGCTGGACCGCGCCCTGGGCAAACAGCCCGATCCGCTCGACGCGCCTGCGGATCACGTACACTGGATCGTGCGAACGCGATTGCCCGAACCCGTGATGGATCCGACCGCATATCTGCCGGAATTGGCAGAGGAGCTTTGCACCGACTTGGCAGGAACGGGTCTGGGTGCGCGGGCGTTGCGGTTGACCATCTACCGCGTGGACGGGGACGCGCGGCGCGTCGATGTGGCCTTCGCACGGGTCAGCCGCGATCCGGCCCACATGCTGCGTCTGCTTGGCGGCAAGCTCGACGGGATCGATCCCGGTTTCGGTTTCGACCTGATCGCGCTAGAGGCGCTGCGCACCGACCCACTGGATGAGGTGCAGGAAGGTCTGGACGGTGCGCGGGATGCGGATGCGGACGTGGCCGGATTGCTCGACCGGTTAACCGCGCGGCTGGGTCCGCGCGCGGTGTCGTGGTCGCAGTGGTCGGAAAGCCATGTGCCGGAACGGATGGAGGCGCGCGTTCCCGCCCTGGACCATGTGCCGGGCGCGATACCGCAGATCGCCGCCGAACGCCCGATCCGCCTGCTCGACACACCCGAGGAGGTGCGCGTGCTCTATGCCGTCCCCGAGGGGCCACCGGCGCAGTTCGTCTGGCGGCGCGTCACCCTGCGCACCGCCCGCCATGCCGGGCCGGAACGGATCGCGCCGGAATGGTGGCGCGACAAGCCCGGTTCGCGTCTACGCGATTACTACAAGGTGGAGGTCGAGGATGGCCGCCGCTTCTGGCTCTACCGACAAGGCGTGCTCGGTGATGGGAGGGGGGAGGAACCGCGCTGGTTCGTCCACGGGTTCTTCGCATGAAGGGGCCTCCGGCGGGGATATTTCGGGACAGAAGAGATTGTAGAGGAGGCCGCTGATGCCGCAGCAGGAAGGACATAAGCGTATTGTGCTTGATACGCAGATCGGCTTCACCCCCAATCCGCGAAGTGCATATGTCGAGTTGGGGCTGGCCAGTTGCTTCTCGTTCCTGCACGCGGCCTCCACCGCCAGTGAGCTGTGCGCAACGGCGAACCACCTTGGCTATGATGCGATGGGGATCGCGGACCGTAATACGCTGGCCGGTGTCGTGCGGATGCATACCGAGGCTAAGACCGCCTGCATCCGGCCCTTGATCGGCGTGCGGCTGGTGTTGCTGTGCGGTGCGGAATTCCTCGCCTATCCGTGTGACCGCGCCGCCTACGCGCGTCTGTCCACGCTGCTGTCGCGCGGCAAGATGGCCACGGCGGATGGCGACTGGCAGGCCAAGGGCGAGACGCATCTGACGTTGGATATGCTGGCCGAGCATGCCGAAGGGTTGCACCTGATCGCAATGCCCGGAGAGGACCTGGACCGGTTCGAGGCGGAACTGCCCCGACTGCGCGCGGCCCTGCCGGGGATGCGCCATATCGGGGCGAGTTTCCTGTATCGTGGTGACGACGTGGCGCGGATCAACCGGCTCGACATCATGGCGCGCGGGTCGGGGCTGGGCATTCTGGCAACGAATGACGTGCTCTACCACGCGCCCGACAGGCGGCCGATCCAGGATGTGATGGTCTGTATCCGCGAGGGCGTTACGATCCGGCAGGCAGGCTTTCGCCTGCTTGCCAACGGGGAGCGGTACCTCAAATCCCCGACCGAGATGTGCCGCCTGTTCGGGCGCTGGCCCCATGCTATCGCCGCGACGCGCAAGGTTGCGGATGACATAACCTTCACCCTTGACGATCTGCGCTACGAATACCCGCATGAGATCATTCCGAAGGGCTGCACCGCACAGGAGGAACTGGAGCGGCTGACTTGGCAGGGCGCCGCAAGGCGTTACCCCGATGGCGTGCCGGAAAAGGTGCGCACGGTTTTGGCAAAGGAATTCGGCTTGATCGCGGCCAAGGACATCGCCCGCTATTTCCTGACCATCCGCGACATCGTCCGTTTCGCGCGGGAGGAGGCCACGCCCCCGATCCTATGCCAAGGGCGCGGGTCCGCCGCCAATTCCGCTGTGTGCTACTGTCTCGGCATCACCTCCGTCGATCCGACCGAGCATGATTTGCTGTTCGAACGCTTCCTGAGCGAAGCCCGCGACGAGCCGCCCGATATCGACGTGGACTTCGAGCATGAGCGGCGCGAGGAGGTCATCCAGTACATGTACGCCAAATATGGACGGGAGCGGGCGGGCCTCTGCGCCACCGTCATCCACTATCGCCCCCGTTCCGCCATTCGCGAAGTGGGCAAGGCGATGGGCCTGTCCGAGGATATAACCTCGAAGTTGGCAAGCACGGTCTGGGGCAGCTTCGAGGGGGATGTGGACGATGCGCGCGCCAAGGAGGCCGGACTGGACCTCAGTGATCCCTATCTGCGCATGGTCCTCAAACTGGCGCGGCAGATGATCGGAATGCCACGACACCTGTCGCAGCATGTCGGCGGCTTCATCCTGACCGAGCGCCCCCTGACGGAGATGGTGCCCATCGGCAATGGCGCGATGCCCGAGCGCAGCTTCATCGAGTGGGACAAGGATGACATCGAGGCGTTGCGCATCTTCAAGGTCGATATTCTGGCGTTGGGGATGCTCACCTGTATCGCCAAGGGCTTCGATCTGATCGAGGCGCATTACGGTCCGCGCTACGATCTGGCCACCGTGCCGATCGAGGATCGAGAGCCGGACGACCGGCGCCCGACCTATGATATGCTGTGTCGCGGTGACAGCCTCGGCGTGTTCCAAGTGGAAAGCCGCGCGCAAATGGCGATGCTGCCCAAGCTGCGACCGCGTGTATTTTACGATTTGGTTATCGAAGTTGCCATCGTGCGCCCAGGCCCCATACAGGGCGACATGGTGCATCCCTATCTACGCCGTCGCCAACGGCTGGAGCCTGTCGTCTATCCCGCGCCGGGACCGGAGCATCCGCAGGACGAATTGATCCGCATCCTTGGCCGCACGCTGGGCGTCCCGATCTTTCAGGAACAGGCGATGAAAATCGCGATGGACGCGGCCCAGTTTTCAGCCAAGGAAAGTGACGAGTTGCGCAAGGCGATGGCGACCTTTCGATCCCGCGGCACGATCGAGAAGTTGCAGGAGAAGATGGTCGGGCGTATGACGGCACGCGGCTACGATCCGGACTTTGCGCAACGCTGCTTCGATCAGATCAAGGGCTTCGGCGAATACGGCTTTCCCGAAAGCCACGCCGCCAGCTTTGCCAAACTGGTCTATGTGTCGTCTTGGATGAAGTGCCATTATCCCGCAGCCTTTGCCTGCTCGCTGCTGAACTCACAACCGATGGGTTTCTACGCGCCCGCTCAGATCGTGCGCGACGCCTGCGATCACGGCGTGGAGGTCCGCGCGGCGGACGTGAATTATTCCGATTGGGATTGCACTCTGGAGCCATGCGCGGGCGGCTTCGCGCTGCGCCTCGGCCTGCGCCAGATCGACGGATTGCAGTGTGAAGCAGGCCTGCGCATCATGGTCGCGCGCGATGGACCGTTTACGGATGTGGAGGGGCTGAAGGAACGCGCGCGCCTCGACGTGGGAAGCCTGCGCCGTCTCGCCGCCGCCGATGCCATGCGATCCATGGGTCTCGATCGCAGGCAGGCGCTCTGGCAAGTTCAGGCCCTGCGCGATGCGCCATCCCTGCCGATCTTCGAACATGTCGAGGCCGCGACCATCGGGGAGGAGCCGGAGGTCGCACTCCCCGCCATGCGCCGCGCGGAACACGTCGTGGCCGACTACCAGACCCTGCGCCTGTCGCTGAAGGCCCACCCGATGAGCTTCTACCGCGCCAGCCTCACCAAGCAGGGCTTCACCCGTTCCGATCATCTGCCCCGTATAAGGCACGGCGCGAAGGTCTCCCACGCCGGGCTGGTGCTGGTCCGTCAAAAGCCAGGCAGCGCCAAGGGCGTGTGCTTCATCACGCTGGAGGATGAAACCGGCGTCGCCAATCTGGTGATCTGGCCAAAGATGTTCGAGACCTACCGCCCCACCATCATGTCCGCGCGCCTGCTGGTCGTGCAGGGCCGCGTCCAGACCGATGGCCGCGTCATCCACATCGTGGCCGATTATCTGAAGGACCGCTCCGACCGGCTCGAAAGCCTCTCCCAGGACGACATGCCCGGCATCACCACACGCGGCGACCACCCAACCAACCCGCTGCCCGGACAAGTCGGCATCCGCGCCCATCCGCGCAACGTGCGTGTCATTCCCAAATCGCGCGATTTCCATTGAAGCGGTGGCCATACTCACGACGGTTGAGCGCCGATTTGGTACCGCCCGCTTTCCGCAACCGGGCTATCCTGACCCTTCTGTATCCCTGATCTGTTATTGATACCCCATCACCGGCCTTAGCGAAGATCGGTGATGGGGCGGTGTATGGCGTCCGAGCCTTGTGGCCCGACCACGTTTGCTAGCGAGCCAGCATCGTCTCTCTTTATAATCTCGAACAGTTGCATGTGGCCAATTTGGACCACGGATCAGAAGGAAGAGAACATGGATACCGTAAAACTCCGGACGGTTATTGGCATAGACGTCAGCCGCGATTGGCTGGACATTCATTGTTTGCCAAGAGGGCAACGACAGCGCCTGCGCAACACTGGAGACGGCCACGCGCAGCTTGTCGATCTGTCGGCTTTGCACGAAGCGCTTGTGGGGTTGAGGCGACTGGTGGCCAAGAATGGCGCTTGTGGTCTGCTCTCGATGCGGCAGCAATCGCGACGCGGCAATTGCCGCCAGCGCAAATCAAAGCCTTTGCAGCGAGCCGGGGCACGCGGGCCAAGACGGGTCGGATCGACGCAGAACTCATTGCACGGTTCATGGCGTTCAGACCAGATCCAGGGCGACCCCTTCCACATTGGGTCTCGCGGCATCTTCGAGACAACGCCTCACCGCAAGGCGTTCCCGGTCGGTCGACAGGTCCAGGGAAAGACATGTGTCAGGTCGGTCGCTGTTTGGGGCAGACCAAACCGGAAAGCCAAGCGGCACCAACCCAGTGAACAGTCGATCAGTGTTTGAGCCGAACCACCCGAGAACTGGTGACCGATCGACAAGTCCGGATGGTTTCGTTCGATCATGACGCGCCTCACTTCCCGCCCCAGGGCTTGAGCTTTCTTTCCAAAAAAGAGTTGGCCACCGCCAGCTCTCCGATCTTGGCATGCAGATCCCGAACCTGATCCTCGTCAATGACAGGCACTTTGCGGCTGCCGCGTTCGAAGACACCGGACGCGCCATCCAGCAGCGCAAGTTTCCATTGGTTGATCGCCTCTCGGTGTTTGCATGTAAACACCTGCCGGTTATAGATGCACGCCGAACCGGCTCGCCAGCTCCGACACGGTCACCTCGCCTTTCAGCGCCACCTTCGCCTCGAACTCCGAGGCATGCTGCTTCGTTCCGACATCTTCGATCTCCTTCGTGGTGAAGATCAACAGACAGCAAAAGAACTTACGTCAGTGTCCGAATTTCGGGGGGGGTAGCTCAATCAATGAGTCCTGAGCCTGAGCACCATCTTAGGCGTATAATCAAGTACACCCCTGACGGATAAGGTGTACCTGTCTACTAATTTGCGCCCCGAAATTGTCTTTATTGAACGTTTGAATGTCTCGGATCTTTGAGGCACAAAAGAAGCCGAGGGCCGTGCGGTTCAGGCCGCGATCAGACCCATCGCTTCGAGCTTGAGCAGGATCTGGTGGGCGCAGTAATCCACGTCCAGACCTTCGGTATCTACCACCAGCTCAGCGTGATCCGGTGCCTCGTAAGGGTCGGAGATGCCGGTGAATTCCTTGATCTTGCCCTCACGCGCCAGCTTGTACAGGCCCTTGCGGTCGCGGCGCTCGCATTCCTCCAGCGAGGTGGCGACATGCACCTCGACAAAGGCGCCGAAGGCTTCGATGTCTTCACGCACGGCGCGGCGGGTCGCGGTGTAGGGCGCGATGGGAGCGCAGATCGCGATGCCGCCGTTCTTGGTGATCTCGGACGCGACATAACCGATGCGGCGGATGTTGAGGTCGCGGTGCTCCTTGGAAAAGCCCAGCTCGCTCGACAGGTTCTTGCGTACCAGATCGCCGTCCAGCAGCGTCACGGGGCGGCCGCCCATCTCCATCAGCTTGACCATCAGCGCGTTGGCGATGGTGGATTTACCCGAACCGCTGAGGCCCGTCAGGAACACGGTAAAGCCCTGCTTGGACCGTGCGGGCTTGGTGCGGCGCAATTCCTCGACCACCTCGGGGAAGGAGAACCACTCGGGGATTTCCAGACCTTCCTGCAGGCGGCGGCGCAGTTCGGTGCCGGAAATGTTGAGGACGGACGCGCCCTCGGGCACCTCGTTCACGGGCATGTATTCGGCGCGATCCTCGACCCAGACCATGTGTTTGAAATCGACCATCTCGATGCCGATTTCCTCCTGATGCTGCTGGAACAGGTCCTGCGCGTCATAGGGACCGTAGAAATCCTCACCGGCGGAGTTCTTGCCCGGGCCGGCGTGGTCACGACCGACGATGAAGTGGGTGCAGCCGTGGTTCTTGCGGATCAGGCCGTGCCAGACAGCTTCGCGTGGGCCGGCCATGCGCATGGCAAGGTTCAGCAGGCTGAGCGTGGTGGTGGCCTGAGGATACTTGTCCAGCACCGCCTCGTAGCAGCGCACGCGGGTGAAGTGATCGATATCGCCCGGCTTGGTCAGACCGACCACCGGATGGATCAGCAGGTTGGCCTGCGCTTCCTTGGCGGCGCGGAACGTCAGTTCCTGATGCGCCCGGTGCAGCGGGTTGCGGGTCTGGAACGCGACGATGCGCCGCCAGCCCATCTTGCGGAAATAGGCCCGCAGTTCGTTGGGCGTGTCGCGGCGACCGCGATAATCGTAATGCACCGGCTGCTGGATGCCGGTAATCGGTCCGCCCAGATAGACAGGGCCGGCATGGTTGTGCAGGTAGTTGACCGCCGGATGCGCGCTGTCATCGGCGCCGAAGACCTTCTCCGCCTCACGCGATTTGTTCGGGGTCCACTTGTCGGTGACGCTCAGGATGGCGAGGATCACACCCTCGGCATCGCGCAGCGCGATGTCCTGGCCTTCCTCGATGGTGCCCGCGAACTTTTCGGAGATATCCAGCGTGATCGGCATCGGCCACAGCGAACCGTCGGCCAGACGCATGTTTTCCACCACACCGTCATAGTCTTCCTCGGTCAGGAAGCCCTTGAGAGGGTTGAACCCGCCATTCATCAGAAGTTCCAGATCACAGACCTGGCGCGGCGTCAGATCCCAAGAGGGCAGGTCGCCCGCTTCGACGCGCAGCTTTGCCGCGCTGTCATTGGAAACATAAAGTTCTGGAATCGGAGCGTGTGGTTGCGGCTGCATCGGGGCCCTCGCACTGTGATATACGGTAAATCTCGCGGCTATTTGCAGCTAATCCCCAAAAAACGCAATAGTCGCGAATTAAAACCAGCTATGCGTAAAAGTTCCGGCGGGACAGCTTTCCGGATTGTGGCGATGGATGGAAAAAATCATCTCTGTTACATGCGCAGGAGAGATTACTGACCCTCATAAATTCACGATACGGTGTCATATATCAATCGACCTGCTTCCTCTTTTACGAATTATCGGGATAAAAGAGTGCCACCGTCTGCCCGGAGCTTTGCATGAACCATCCCCAGTCGCTCACCTGTTTCAAGGCCTATGATGTGCGCGGTCGTCTAGGCGACACATTGGATGCGGATATTGCCCGCGCCATCGGGCGGGGATTTGCCGCCGCGCGGACCCCGAAATCCGTGGTGATCGGACGGGATGCCCGCGAAAGCTCGGCCGAATTGGCACAGGCCCTGGCCGAAGGGTTGATCGCGGGCGGTGTCGATGTGCTCGATATCGGGCTGTGCGGCACCGAGGAGGTGTATTTCGCCACCGATCATCTGGGTGCGGATGGCGGGCTGTGCGTTACGGCCTCGCACAACCCTATTGATTACAATGGAATCAAGCTGGTTCAGACAGGCGCGCGCCCGCTGATCCCTGCGGAACTGGATGCGGTGCGTGAGGCATCGGAAATCCCGCATCCCGATGTCGAAGCCCCCGGCACGCTGCGCACGGTCGATCCGCGTGCCGCATATGTGCAGCGTGTGGTGAGCTTTGTTGAGCCAAAGGCGCTGGCCCCGCTCAAGGTTCTGGTCAATGCGGGCAATGGCGCGGCGGGCCCGACGCTGGACGCGATTATCGAGGCGCTGACCACGGCCGGCGCGCCGATCGAGTGGGTGCGCATGCATCACGAGCCGGATCATACCTTTCCCAACGGCATCCCGAATCCGCTGCTGGAGGAAAACCAGCCCGTGACCAGCGAGGCCGTTCTGGCCAATGGCTGCGATCTGGCACTGGCATGGGACGGGGATTTCGACCGCTGCTTCTTCTTCGACGGGGATGGCCGCTTTGTGCCGGGTGAATACATGGTCGGCCTGCTGGCCGCCGCCTTTCTGGAGCGGAACCCCGGATCGAAGGTCGTGCATGATCCGCGCGTGACGTGGAACACCATCGACCTTGTCACCGCATCGGGCGGGCAGCCGGTGCAGGCGCGCACCGGCCATGCCTTTTTAAAGGCGGTGATGCGCGAACATGATGCGGTTTATGGCGGTGAGATGTCGGCCCATCATTACTTCCGCGACTTCATGTATTGCGACAGCGGCATGATCCCCGCGCTGCTGGTCATTGCGCATATGTCAGCCACGGGGCGCAGCCTAGCCGATCTGGTCGCGGCGCGGCGTGCGGCGTTCCCATCCTCGGGCGAGATCAATTTCAAGGTGGACGATGCCGATGCGGCCACTGCGCGGGTATTGGGGGTTTTTGCCGGCGCCGAGGAACGGCGGGACGAGATGGACGGGATCAGCCTCGAATTTCCGCAATGGCGCTTCAACCTGCGTCGGTCCAACACCGAACCATTGTTGCGGCTGAATGTGGAAACGCGCGGCGATGCTGAATTGCTGGCCGCGCGCGTTGCTGAGTTGGAAGCGCTGATCCGGGGCTGACCCGGACCAGTAACACCGGCTCTTATTCCGCGACAGAAATGCCGATGAACGAGATATCCAGAACCTGCCCCGTGTTCATCGGGTCAGGCAGGAAGCCGAGGTAATCATTGTTCCCATTCACCATTTCCGAAACATCGTAACGCATTTCCAGACGTTCGTAGTTGGTGCCCAGTTCAAAACGCTGCCAGCGGCTATTGCCGACTTCGTTTGTGGAATAGGCCATGGCGATCTCGCCCGGCGTGCTGAGCCGTGCGAGGATCTCGACCACGACTTCCTGACCGCTGACGGCTTGCTCCAGCTCGGTCGGGATGACCAGCGAGATGCCCGGTGCGCCCGAAGGGGTCGCCTGGTCAGCATTGCCTGACAGCAATGCCGGCCCGCCGGGGATTTGCTGATCGACATTGAACCCGTCCGGCGCGGTGAAGATTTCTTCCTCCAGCGTACTGAAATCGAAAACGGCATCCAGTGTTGCGGTTTGCGCCGGTGCAGGCTCCATAACGGGGTCGGGGGTGGGGGCGGGCTCTGTCTGGCCGGGCAGGGTCAGCACCATGCCGGGTGTCAGGAGGTTGCAATCTCCGCGGAGCAGGTCGCTGTTTGCGGCGCACAACTCGGACCATGCGGTCCCATCGCCCAATTGCGTTCGTGCAATTGAATAGAGCGAATCGCCTGACTGTACAGTAACAGTTTGGCCCATTGCGGCCTGTGCCATCAGCACCGAACCGGCAAGATAACTCGACATAAGATAGAAGCGCATACTGGGATCCTCTCGTATTACAAGTTTTCTGTTTATCGTCTGTTCGCTGTACTGCAAGCAGATTGGCGCCACAGGGCGTCACGCCCCTGCAAACCATGGCGATGCAAAGGGGTGCAATGCAGCATCTCGGCGGAATTCAGCCGAGATGGGCTGCCCGATATGTCGAATTCAGCTCTCGCAATATATCAATGACATGCTGGCATTGGTCCGGCTTCAGAAACGGCCCCATTGGCAGGCTGAGCACCTGTCGTGACAGATCGCGCGCAATGGGGAAACTGTCCGGCGCCAGCCCCAGATCGCTATAGGCGCCCTGCATATGGGGCGGGTGGGGATAATGGATCAGCGTGCCGATTCCCGCATCCGTCAAGCGTGCGGCCAGATCGTCGCGATGCGGTGATGTGATCACGTATAGATGCCAGACCGGATCAACACCGGCGATGACATGGGGCAGGCCGAATCCGGCACCGTCCAGCCCGTTCATATATTGTGCGGCGCGGGCCCGGCGCATATCGGTCCATGCGGGCAGATAGGCCAGTTTCACCCGCAACATCGCCGCCTGAATGGGATCAAGCCGGCTGTTCAGGCCGCGCATCGTGTGTTCGTATTTACGTTCGGACCCGTAATTGCCTAGCTGGCGTATCGTACGGGCCAGATCGGGGTTATTCGTCGTGACCGCCCCCCCATCGCCAAGCGCGCCGAGATTCTTGCCGGGGTAAAAGCTCCAGCAGACCAGATCACCATGCGCGCCGATGGGCTGCCCGCGATAGGTGGCGCTGTGGGCCTGTGCGGCATCCTCGATCACGGCCAGCCCCCTGGATCGGGCGATGGTCAGGATCGGGTCCAGATCGCAGGGTTGCCCGTAGAGATGCACCGGCATGATCGCGCGGGTGCGCGGCGTGATGGCGGCGGCGATGCGGGTCGGGTCGATATTGTGGGTGGCGGGATCAGGCTCCACCCCCACCGGATGTGCGCCCACGGCCGAGATCGCCAGCCATGATGCGATATAGGTGTTGGAGGGTACGATCACCTCATCCCCCGCCCCAACACCAAGCGCGCGCAGCCCCAGGACCAGCGCATCCAGCCCGTTTGCCGCGCCCACGCAATGATCCGCGGCACAATGCGCGGCCCATTCGGCCTCGAACGCTTCAACCTCCGGCCCGCCGATATACCAACCCGAGGCGATGACCCGCGCGGCGGCCTGGGTCAGTTCATCCCCGATTTCAGCGGCCATCTGCGAAAGGTCATGGAACGGAACTGTCATCGGGCAGATCGCACATAGGTCAGAAAATCATCGTAGTCGCGCAGATAATCCGCCTCATCATAGGGCAGAGAGGCCAGGACCATGCACACGGCCCCTTGCGAGAAGAGGTCGATCTCGCGCCAGACCTTGCCGGTCAGATACAGGCCCTGCCTTGGATTGCGCAGCAGATATTCCTGACGCACAGTGCCATCATCCAAGGTGATGCGGAAACTGCCCGACAGGGCAAAGATCACCTGCTGCAGGTCCCTGTGCCCATGCCCGCCGCGATCCGCATCCACCGGCACATTGTACAGATAGTAGACCCGCGCGATGTCGAAGGGGATGTGATTTCCCCCCTCCAGAAAGGTCAGATCACCGCGTGGATCGGTGAAGCGCGGAAACTCGAACACATTCCAGCGCGAACTTTTGGCGTCATCAAACACCATCGCTACGCTCCAGAATACAGGCGGCCCATGACAGCCCGACGCCAAAGCCGCACAGCATCAGGCGCTGCGCCTGCGCATGGTTCGGATCGGACAGCAGAAACGGCAGGGTCGAGGACACGGTATTGCCCATATCCGCCGCCGCAAAGGGCGCGCGCGCGGCCGGTTCGCCCAATGCGGTGCGGATGGTTTCCACAATGTATTTGCTGCCCTGATGCAGCAGGAACAGGTCGATATCCGATTGGGCGTGACCCGCCATGGCCAGCGTATCGCGGATCAGGGTCGGAACCTCTCGCGCGCAAAAGGTAAACACCGCCCGCCCGTTCATGTTCAGCACACCGTCATCGCGCACCGCGATCGCGGCGCGGCCCTTGCCGTTCGAGCGGAACTTGAAATGATCCATTGTCCAGACCGGCGCGTCATTGAGCAGGGTCACGGTCGCACCGTCACCAAACAGGATCGCGGTGTTGCGGTCCTGCGGATCCATCACCTTGGAATAGGGGTCCGCTGTGAACAGCAGCCCGTTCCGGAACCCGTTCATCTGCATAAAGGCGCTGATGATCGACAGCCCGTAAACATAGCCCGAACAACCCAGCGAGATGTCGAATACGGCGCATTCCAGACCCAGACCCAGCTTGGCATGAACCGCAGCACCGGTATGGGGCAGGCCGGCCCCGTCGGGGTTCTGGGTGCAGACCACGATGCAATCCACCTGCGCGGGGTCGATTTCGGCGCGGGTTTGCAGGTCACGAAACGCCTCGACGCACATATCCGAGGTTTCCATATCTGCCGGTTTGCGGCGCAGGTTCAGAAAGCCGGTTTTGTCGCGGAGGAAATCCTCCTCCACCCCGAAATCGGCGCGGCGTTCCAACATGTTCACACCGTCCTGCGGCAACCACGTGCCGATGGCGGCGATACCGATCGTGTTCTGGTTCATATCGCGATCCCCGAGAAGAAAATGGTGCCGTAATCATGGCCATCAATGTGCAGACGGCTGCGATACAACCTGCCCGGACGCGGTGTTTCGCAATCCACCTGTATCTGCGCGGCACGCGCGGGCAGGGGGGCGGTGAAATCCGCGCGGGTAAAGGCCCATTTGACGGCTAGATCGGGCAATAGCGTGCTGAGCAGCGCTTTGTTCATCAAAACCGCCTGCTCCAGCGGGGACACGTCGGCCAGATGGGGCGCTGTGATGGTGGTTTCTGATTGCGTGCTGGCGGCAATCACTTCCGCCTCGTCCGAGGGGCGTTCCTGTCGCGCACCGCTTTGCGACGGATCGGGGCCGATGGCGGCAACACGCGGCCCGTCGGGGGTTTGCGCAATTAGCAGGGTGGGCATTGTCTTGCGGTCGATCTGATCTGCCTGCTCCACCTGCACCAGCAGGGCGTGGTTGGTGCGGATAAAGTTATGAATGCTGTAATTCAGCGGCCCTGCATCCGCAGGCAGGTCCAGAAACTCGGCCAGCGCATAGAACAGGTCTGGACCATGCAGGTAATCGCGCGCGCCGATAAAGGGCAGGGTGACAGGGCGTTGTTCCACGATCATTTGGCCATCCATTTTGCCATCATACGCAGTGCACGGGCGCGGGGCAGGGCAAAGAACCCCGCCATGTGTCCGCGCGCAGGCACGGGGGTTGCGACAACCGCGCCGATATCGATGCGGGCATTGTCGCCGATCTCGGTCAGGTTGCGGATCACGGCGCCCGGGCCGATCCAGACATCGCGTCCGATACGGGTATAGCCCGCAACAATCACCCCGCCTGTCAGGGTACTGCCATCACCGATGGATACGCCATGCCCGATCTGTGCACCCGGTGCGATTACGCAGTCCGTGCCGATTTGGGTAAAGTCGGAATGCAGGGCGCGTTGCACGATCGCGCCGGCCAGAACCTGGCTGCGCGCCCCGATCCGAACGCCGCCAGCATGACGGATGCGCAGCAATTCACCGCCGAACCGCTTGGAAAAGTGTCCATCCACGCCGACCAGTGCGCCCGGTCCGATATGCACGCCCGCATCGAGGATGGTGCCCCGCCCGATCATGGCCCCCGCAGCGATGCTGACCTGCGAGCCGATTTGAACATGGGGGTCCACAATGGCGGTCGGATCGATCTGCGTATCGGGGTGGATGCCCGGGCGCAGCGGGGCGCATAGACCGTGATCCGAAATCAGCGCGTTGTGGATCAGGTAGAATGCCCGCTGCGCGTCCTCCGCGCAAAGCACGGCCAGATCATCGCGGCCCGCCGCATCGATATCTGTCAGCAGGTCGGGCGCGAGGGCCGGCGTGGTTATAATCGCTGACACGGCCGCATTCGCAACCGCCTGATCCAGATAGCGTTGTTCCAGCGCACAGCTTAGCGTGCCTTGCACGGATGCCAGATCGGCAAAGCCTGTGGCGCAAAAGCGGCCGGGCCGGACCACCTGTGCGAACCGGCTGAAATTCCGCGCCGGGATCGGGTCGAGCACAGCCTGCGGAGGGGCATCTGGGGTCATGCTGGCCCTCAGCCAGCCGAGATGTGGCTCAGGATTTGGGCCGGTGTGTCGAGGTCTTCGTAGACCTCGTCAGGGATCGACTGGCCTGTCTCGTCCTCCAGCCGCATGACGAATGTCGCCTTGTCGAGGGAATCCAGCCCCGCGGCGCTGAGGCTGTCTTCCATTTTCAGCCTGGACCAATCCTGCGCGGGCGAAACCTCCTTGAGAAGGTCACGCAATTTGGTCAATGTCAGTTCGCTCATGTTTTATTCCATATTCCGCGGATGTTGACTGAAGGGGGCAGGATCAGGCGGTGCCCGTCTGGGCTTCATGCATTTCCTCGTCAGAGGCATCTTCGGCTTTCCAGTGCTCCAGCAACACGTTCAGCAGGCCGCGCAGCGCCTTGTCCGTTTGAGGATCGTCCAGCAACTGTTCACGGGCTAGGACCTTTTCCAGACGGAAGGGTTTGCGGGCTTCGCAAATCCGCTGGAGGATGCTGGGGAACATGCCCGCCGCCGCGCCGGCGGTGACGAAACCACGCAGCAGTTCGCCCTCGTCCAAGGTGCTGTCGACACACCATGTGCGTTCGAACAACATCATGATGTAGTCGAGAACCTCGTCGCGCGGATGGCGGCGATCATCCTTGTAGGGTTGGCCGAACGCATCGGTAACCAGTTCATAGGACGGCCAGTAATGCAGCACACCCTCATCGCGCAATTCGCGGTACAGCTCATCAATCGCAACGCGCAGCACGCCCTTGGACACCGCATTGGATGTCATGCACGAATTGTCGCGGAACGTGGCCTGCAGCGGGATTGGCGACAGGGTGAAGATGATCTTTGCGTCGGGCCGGTGTTTGCGAATCAGATCGTAGATCTTGCGCATGTTCGCCTTGTTTTCCTCGACGGTGGAGACGCGGAACTTGTGGCGGGACGGGTCATAGGCATCCTTGGGGATGGTGCGCCAGAAGACGTTTCCGGTCGGTTCGTCATACCAGATTTCGCTCAACCCGAAGGTCAGGATGAACACATCGGTCTCATCGAACATCTTCTTGGTCTGGGCCTGGACCTCGGGGTCGTAGCCATAGCTCTCGGTATCGTAGCCGTGCCACAGTTCCTGATCGAAGACTTTACCCTCCCAAGCCCATTCGAACTGCTGCAGGATGACGAAGGAGTTCACCATTCCTTCGCCGCAGGCGACCACATAGGCGCGGCCGGCATCCGGTGACTTGTTGAGAACGTTATAGTTTCTCTTGGACAGCCAGTTAGAGATATTGGCGGCAAAGCATGATCCGAATGCCGTGACCTGGGTGTCGACCCTGATTACAGGCTCCTTGGGCTGCCATCCTTTCAGAACGTATTTCTCGATCGCTCCGGCCTTGAAGAAGTGCCGGTTATGGGGCTGGACATTCGTATGCTCCCCGCGAAACCAGGTGCGATATTCCTTGCCGCTGCGCGACGTGGTCTGAAATTGCAGCTTAGCGGCCTTGCGTTCTTTATCTGCCATGGCGGTGCCCTCATGCGTTGTCTCAGCGGCTCGAGAATACCTCAGGATAGGCCGATCGGGCCTGTGGTGCGAGTGTAATACTCACCCGATGCGGTATTCGGATGGCATGCTGTGGTTTAGCGGCTTGTTTTGCCAAACAGACCGCGTTCAATTTCGTCCAGTCGGCTATGGGCCGCGCTGGCCGCATCGGACGGGCTGACATGGTCGATCAGCGGCCGCATCTGGGCGGCCAGATCGCGCAATCGAGCTCTGGAATCGGCATCGACCGCAGGGGCCGCAACGGGTTCGGGATCCGGGGCGGCCTGTGCTACCTGTCGCAAGGGCATCGGTGCATCGTCGAAGTTGCGCAGGTGGTCGCCTGCCCTGGCCAGGGCCATGACCTCCTCATGCAGGGCCGCGAATTCGGGGCGCTGGCGCAGGGCCTCGATCTTGTCCCGGTGCCAGATTACGGCCTGATCGTGCAAGCGGGCGGTTTCGGGATCGGCACGCAGCTCGGCCAGACCGGCCTGCACGGCGGGCAGGTGGCGCTGGATGCTCAGGTCCCGCTCACCGCCCAGGCACATGCGTTGCCAGTAGTCCGCCCCCAGAACCTGCCCCGCATGGTTGGCGCGCCCGCGATCGCGTTTGACCAGATAGCTGTCGATCGAACGCACGGCGTAGTGGTTGATCTGCGCGGCATCATAGGCGAAATGCGTGTTTGCCTTGGAATGGCGCATGTTTCCGTTGAAAATCACGCCGTCAGGGTGGCGCGAGGTATAGCCCTCGACATGTTCCTCGGCCACGACGGGGCGGTGAAGGCCGAACCGCTCGACGCGGTCCTGCCCGCGAAAGATCGTCTTGACGAAACGATCGGGAACGCCGCCATCCTCAAGCGATTTCTGGGCGTCGGTGAACTGCTCAATCAGCAGGCGATCTTCGAAGGCGACCTGATCATCATGGGTGAACAGCTTCCACGTGACGGGCACCGCGTCGGTGTCGTCGGGCAGGGCGTCCAGCATCGCCTGAACCGACCCGTCACCGATATGGATGTTCAGGAACTCATCCACATCCGAGACCAGCATCCATTCGGCAGCCAATGTCATGGGGTGGGTGCGCGCCGCCTTTAGCGCGCTTTTATGCGGGCCGCGCAACAGCACCTTGTTTGCCTCGTGCTGAACGATGCCGCGTTCGGTCAGCCGTTCCAGCAGCTCAACCGTGCCGTCCTCGCAATCATTGGTGTAGATCAGAAAATCGGCAAATCCGATGGCCCGGTGATAGGCGACCCATTCCAGAATGTAGGGCCCTTCATTCTTCATCGTCGAGATGATGAGCGGTCCTGTGCCAGCCATGGTGCCGTCCTCTTGCGGGTGTTGCAGGGCCTACCCTATCGCGGGGGCCGGACCGGGCACAATCGCTGGGCACAATCATTGAAAGGGTAACTAATGAATTGCATTTGCGGAGGTTGGCGGGCCTCGAACCCTAATCGCCAATTGAAAAACAGGCTGACACAAGCCAAAACAAAAGGAAATCCGCTCTCACAGAAAGTATGTCCATGTCCGACCTACCCCGCGTTGCCGCCCTGTGGATCGGTGGATCGCTGACATGGCTGGAACAGCTTTGCCTGACCTCCTTTGTCGAAATGGGCCATCCCACCACGCTATACACTTACGGGGAGGTCACCGGCGTGCCCGAGGGGGTGGAGGTTTGCGACGGCAATGACATCATGTCCAACCCGGATGTCTATACGCATGAACGCTCCGGCTCGGTCGCGCTGTTCTCGGACATTTTCCGCTTTCACCTGATGGTAAAGGCGCCCGGAACGGTCTGGATCGATACGGATGTGTATTGTGTCAAGCCGTTGGACATGGGGCCTTACATTGTTGGCTTTGAGACCGATGAAAACCGATTGAACGGCGCAATTCTGGCACTGCCACCGGAAAGCGCGGCCCTGAAGCTGCTGCTGGATCTGACGGCGGATCCCTATCAGGTGCCTGCCTTCTATACGGGCAAGTTCCGCGCGCAGTTGCTGGCCGCAGCAGCAGCGGGCACGCCGATTCACGCGGGTGAGATGCCATGGGGCGTCTGGGGGCCGGTGGGCGTAACATGGGCCATGCATGAAACCGGAGAGGTCGAGCACGCCTTGCCCCGACCTGTCCTGTATCCAGTGCATTTCGCGGATCGCGCGATATTCTTCAAACGCCCCATCCTGGTGGCCCGCCAGATCACGCCGGAAACCCGGACCGTGCATATCTGGGGGCGGATCAAGCGCATTTCGGCCAAGCGTCACGATGGCGGGGTTCCCGTCAATTGCTGGCTGGATGTGAAGCTAAAGCAGCACAATATCGACCCGATGGCCGCACCGATCACCAGCCATGGCAAGTTCGACTATTCCGATACCGAAGACGCGACCGAGGCGGGCTGATGCCTGCACCTGTTGTCAGTTACTGGCCCGGGGGGGCGCTGGACTACCTGCGTTATGCGGGACTGGCCTCGTGCATACGCGCGGGTCATGCGGTGACGTTGTGGATGCATGGTCCCGTCCCCGACGTGCCGGCAGGCGTGATGGTGCGCGATGCCCATGCCCTGCTTGACCCCGTTACGGTACCTGTCGCGAACCGGTCGCTGGTGGCAAACCGGATGCGCTGGCTTACCCTTGCCGCCCAACCGGGGGCGATCTTTGTCTCTCCGGGTGTGATGGTGCAGCGTGAACTGGTGCCAGACGCGCAGGGCTATCTGTTCGGCTGGCAGGATGCGCAATATCTGTGCGCGGATCCCGTGGCCCTGCCTGCGGACAGTCCCGAACTGACCGCCCTGATCGAGCTGGGCGCGGACCCTGCGCCGGTGCCCGAATGGCTGGACGATGATTTGCAGGGCGAGCTGCGCGCCGCCGCTTCACGTGGAAACCCCGTGCCGGCGGGGTATCTGCCATGGGGCATGTTGGGGGCTGTTGGCCTGACCCATGTCCTGCGCGCCAGTGGTCGCATCGCATCCGCCCATCCGGTGCATGTTCTGTCGCCCGTGGCCTATGCCGATCGTGCCGTGTTGTTGTCCCGCAAGGAGAAGCTGGGCGATCTGGTCCGGCCGGACACGCTGGCCGTGCAAATCTGGCCTTCGGAGATGTTGCGCGAAATCTCTGAAACGTTTTCGGGTTTGCCGCGATATTGGTGCCCCGTGGGGGAAATCCTGCGCGGGATCGAGGTGAACCCGCGCCGGCACCTGCCCAATGGCATGGCTTTGCATATCAAGGATGACCGGTGGAAGGATCGTGCCGACAAGGCGCCGATCGTTACCACGCAGCAACAGGCCGACCCCGCGACGCCGGCCGCAGCCCCGCGGATTTGCGTGCTGTCCTGTATGAAAAACGAAGGCCCGTTCATCCTGGAATGGATTGCGCATAATCGGGCCATCGGGGTGACGGATTTCGTTATCTACACCAATGATTGCACGGACGGGACGGATGCCTTGCTGGATCTGCTGGTTGAGAAGGGCATCGTTACAGCGCGTTTTGACAACCCGTGGAAACCCGACACGGCCGGGATGAGCAACCCGCAATTCACCGCCTTCAAGGACGCGGAGGAACGCCCCGAGATTCAGGCCGCCGACTGGCTGATGCCGCTGGATGTCGATGAGTTCATGGACATCCGCACCGGCGACGGCACGCTGGCCGCGCTGTTTGCGGCCCTGCCGGGGGTGGATACGATTTCGATACCATGGCGGTTGTTCGGCAATGACGGACAGCACCGGTATGAGGATGCTTTCGTTACCGAGCGGTTTCACCGCGCCGCCATCGAGCGGTGCAAGAAGCCCTATCAGGCGCTCGGCTTCAAAACGATGTATCGCAATGACGGGCGCTGGCAGACGATATCGGTCCACCGGCCGAAAAATCCCGACCCCGCCCGTGAGGCGGAGATCAGCTGGGCCTCGGGCTGTGGCTTGCAGATGATGCCGGCATATCGCGACAGCGGCTGGCGTATGCAAAAGGACTGGGCCGGATATGATCTGGTCAGTCTGAACCACTACGCCGTGCGCGACGCTGAAAGCTATCTGGTCAAACGGGATCGGGGCCGCGTCAATCATGTGTCCGAGGATCAGGGGCTGGGCTATTGGTTCCGCATGAACCACAACGTGGTTGAAGAACGCTCGATCATGCCGCGCCTCGCCGCGACCCGCGCCGAATATGCGCGCCTGATGGCGGATGCCGATATCGCCGCGGCCCATCAGGCCAGCGTGGCGGCGCATCGGGCCAGGATTGCGACGTTGCATAGCCGCCCCGATATGGCCGCGCTGCATGCCGCGATTACCGCGCCGGTGATGGACGGGCTGTCCCGTGTCACGCCGCATTTCGGCAACCGGATTTTCGAGGCCGGACCACAGGCGCTGCCCGATCCTGTTCTGAAATGGGCCAGCGCAGGCGCGCGGATCAAACGACCGCTGCCCAATACGCTGCACGATCCGGTACCATTACCGGCGCAGGAGGCAGACCCGAACCGGCTGCTGCCTGCGGGGTCTGACCTGCATCTGGCGCATGTGATCCCCGAGGAACCTGTCGAACCCGTGGTGACCTCCTCCGCTGCGGTGGCAAAACCGGCAGCATCCTCGCAACCTGCGGCGCGTGCTGCCGGGGTCGCGCCTTCCGGTGATCCGATCTATCTGGGCGAGGATGACCGCCGTGCCCTTGCTGCACTGCTGGAACGGACCCAGCCGCGATATCCGATGCTGGAGGCGCCAGCGGTGCCGCTGCCCAACGACAATATCGTTGTCATCACCTCGATGAAGAACGAGGCGCCGTTCATCCTTGAATGGATCGCATGGCACAGGGCCGTGGGGGCGGAGCATTTCCTCGTCTACACCAATGATTGCACCGACCAGACCAACCCGATGCTGGACCGGTTGGCGAAGATGGGGCTGGTCACACGACTGGAGAACCCGTTCAACCGCGAGGGCGGGCAAAAGCCGCAGCGCGGCGCGCTGAACGATGCGATCCGCCAGCCGATTGTACGCAATAGCGACTGGTATCTGGTCATCGACTGCGATGAATTCGTCAATGTGCATGTGGGCGATGGCACGATGCAGGGCATGTTGGCCGCGATGAACAACCCCGATATCGTGTCGATGACGTGGCGCTTTTTTGGCAATGGCAATGTGCATGCCTATGAGGATCGCCCGGTAACCGAACAATTCTTGCGATGTGCGCCGGAATATCTGCCCCGACCACGGCTGGGCTGGGGGTTCAAATCCATGGCCCGCCCGTCTGGCCCCTCGGACAAGATCGGAGTGCACCGGCCGCTAAATCTGGACGAGAGCCGCGATATCCGCTGGGTCAACGGATCTGGCCGGATCATGCCTGAAAAATCGATGGGCAATTCGACATGGTTCTCGCGCAAGGCGTCCATCGGCTATGACATGGTGACGTTGAACCACTATATCCTGCGCTCGGCCGAGAGTTTCCTCGTCAAGCGTGAGCGGGGCCGCATCAACCATGTGGATCAGGATCAGGGCCTGGCCTATTGGACGGCGCGCAATTACTCGACCGAAACCGATACCCGCGCCGCGCAGTTCATGGCGCAACGTGTTGCACCTGTTCTGGCGGAGCTGAAGGCCGACCCGGAGCTGAGTCGCCTGCACGCCGAAGCGGTGGAGTGGCACCGCGCGCGCATCGCCTATCTAAAGGCACAGCCCGATTACCTCGCGCTTTATAACAGCATCACCGACCCTGAATTGCCCGATGCGATTTACGTCGCTGAGGTTGAGGAGGGCGGTGATGATTGAGTGTGCCCGCAAAGCAAACAGCACCTTGTCAGGAGAGATAGCGTGACGAACCAATTCCGCCCCGCACAGGGGACTGAGTATTTTGCCTTGCTCAAGGCGATGCACAAACAGCTGAAACCCGCGCTATATCTGGAAATCGGGTCGCGCACAGGCAATTCCCTGTCCATGGCGGCGGGGGATTTCATCGCGATTGATCCGACATTTGTGCTGAAGCGCTTCACGACCTTTCCCGGGCAACAGGGGCACCTGTTCCAGATGCCCAGCGATGATTTTTTCGAGACGGGCTTTCTGCAGGCCGTGGGCCGCCAGATCGATTTCGGCTTTCTAGATGGAATGCACCATTTCGAATTCCTGCTGCGCGACTTCATGAATTCGGAGCGGAATGCCGCGCCGGGGGCCACGCTGACCCTGCATGACTGCTGCCCGTTCAATGCAAATATGACGGAGCGCGACCGCGCCAATGTGCGTGGCCGTGCGTGGACCGGTGATGTGTGGAAGGTTCTGGTGATCCTGTTGGAGCTGCGCCCTGATTTGCAGATCACGGTTTATGACGCGGCGCCGACGGGGATCGTTTCGATCACCGGACTGGACCCGCAAAACCGCGTACTGAATGATGCTTATGACGACCTGATGGCGCGCTATATTGACCTGAACATCTCGGATTTCGGGGCCACCCGTTTCTATGACATGTTCGAGTATGCCAGCAGTGCGGCCTATATCGCGGATGCAAACAAAGATGCCTGAAGCCGATCAATCCCCCCTGTCTATTCGGATCAAGATTGCGCCCGTTAATCTGGCGCGGGCGCAGCGTTGGGGCGATTACTTCTTTGCGCGATCGCTACAGGATGCCTTGCGCGTGCGGGGTCATACCGTGGAGATTGATGCCCGCGATACCTGGCAAGCGGATACGACGCCGGGCGGCGTTGATCTGGTGCTGCGCGGCTTTGGCGGGTTTCAACCCATTGCAGGACGCACCAGTATGCTGTGGATCATCTCGCATCCGGGCAATGTGCGTGGTGAGGAGATGTTGGAGTATGACCACGTTTTCACCGCATCGGGTCGGGGACAGCGTGCGCTGCGCCGCTTGCTGGGACGGGGGCGTGTTTCGCAACTGCTACAGGCCACTGACCCTGAAATTATGCGCCCCTATGAAGTGGAATCCGATGGCTCGATGCTGTTTATCGGGGTGAACCGACGGGGCGGGCGGCCCTCGCTGGATATGGCGCAGCGCTGCGGCTACGACGTGAAGCTGTGGGGCAAGGGTTGGGTCGAGCATGAGCGGTTCGCGCCGTTCCTACAGGGGCAGTTTTTGCCCAATGGCACGTTAGGGCAGCATTATTCGGGCGCTGGCGTGGTGCTGAACGATCACTGGCGCGATATGCGGGCCAATGGGCTGGTATCGAACCGCGTGTTTGACGTGCTGGCCTGCGGCGCGCCGCTGCTGTCGGACAAGGTTGCGGGCCTGCCTGCCGCGCTGGAACCGTGGGTCTATACGTTCAAGGACGAGGCGAGTTTTCGCGAGGGGGCCGAGGCCGCATTGGCTGAGGGGCCAGAGCGCCGTGCAGAACGTCGCGCTTTTGCCGAAACCGTGCGGCAGGAGCATTCCTTTGCCGCACGCGCCGTCACGATCGAGAATTGGGCGCGGGCGGTTCAGGCGCGGGGGTGATCGCTCAGGCTTGCGCCTTTGACGTGATGACCAGCCTATTCACCTCGGCGATCCGCGATTTCAGACGCTTAATCAACTGTCGTCGTCCTGCGGCCGCGGTGCGTGTGTCCAGTAATCGTTGGCGTAATACGGAGAGCTGAATTTCCTGACGCTTGATTTTATAGGCTTCGCGTTGCTCGGCTGAAAGTTGTGCAACGTCCGAAACGCCGCCCTCGCGGTACAGGACCAGTGGTTCGTCAACATGGGCCAAGCGGCCCAACAGTTTTGCGCGATAGGTCGAGACCAGATCGCCATAGCTGCCAGCCTCGGTCATCGGGCCGTAAATCTCGAACATTTCCTTGTTCCACGCGCAACTGGCGCCATAACACCCCACCGCCGCAATGGCCGCCTGATGCGGTCCCATCTTGGCGATCCGGTCATTCACATCGAACCGTTGGCCTGTCGGTGTGCCGTCCAGCCGGATGATATCCATGGCGGAATGGATCATGAGCGGGCGGACCTCATCCGCAGTAAAGCATTCATACAGGCGCGCCGCGCGGTTGGGCGTGGAGATATCATCGCCGGAATTCACAACGATCAGATCACCGCGGGCCAGCTCGAACACGCGGTTCACGTGGAAAATCGCGCCAAGGTTTTCGGCGTTCCGGTTCAGCGTGATCTGATGCGGCCCGTCATATTCCGCCGCCATGCGTTGCATCACATCAAAGGTGCCATCGGGCGAGCAATCATCCGACAGCAGAATTTCCATGCGCCCGTCAAATTCCTGCGCAAAGATTGAGGCAATCGCTTCCGCGACGATGCCCTCCTGACGATAGGCCAGAACCACGCAGGTCACGTCGATATCAGTGCTCATGGTGCGAGCCTTTTCGGAATTAGCGTTTGTGGATCACTGCGACCTGATCGCGGCGGGCCTTTTTTATAGCCGGCCTGAAACACAAAGCAGCCTGAAATATCCGGTGCCAGTGCGTTGAACTGTTCCGCCACGGTGGGGTCGGAATGTTCAAAGGTGCGCTGATGCAGCCAGCTTTGAAACAGGGCCGCTGTTTTGGTGATGCCAGCCTTTTCATAGGGCGGCGGCTGCCAGCGCAGATCTTCGATAATATACAGCCCCCCCGATGGCAGCAGCGGGAAGATCTCCAGAAACGCGTTCTGCTGGTGATGCGAGGCATGGGACGCGTCGTCGATCACGATATCAGGGGCACCGATCCGCCCGATCGCCTCGTTGATATTCGCCCGATCGTCCATGTCGCAGCGCACGAAATCGAACCGGTCATGTTCAAACCACGAGAAATCAGAGACATCCAGCCCCACGATCCGCGCCTTGGTGAAATAGTCCAGCCACATGCGGATCGAGGGCAGGTCGGTCGTCTGGCGGTCCGCGTCCTTGCCATGCTCGGGCCCGCCGATCAGCAGGCCCATTTCCAGAAAGGTGATCTTTCGATTGCGAAACGGGGAGAAGAGCATGTGGTACAGCTCGGTATAGCGGTGCTTTCCCGATCCCTTGTCCGACCCGTACTTATCGGCCAGATCGGTTAGGTTCGGCCCGCTGGAAAGGGTGCTCATGCCGTTTCATCCGTAATTGTAATACAGAACGCATCTGTCGTTCCTAAGATACATAACAGATCGGAACGATAACTGAAGTTCTTGTACTACGACGCCAGCCTGCGCGCCGGATCGGATGCCTCCACCGGGACCAGGGCGCGCACCAGGTCGCGCATGTGCAGCAGGCCGACCTGCGCGCCGTCCTCCATCACGCGGTAGTTGAGG